>JAEEGJ010003108.1_pt1 | contig 68024 bp, 50 predicted proteins | sample 8958761 | NCBI WGS metagenome assembly JAEEGJ01 (sample SAMN16246546, study PRJNA631951) | gut metagenome | biome: gut microbiome; feature: rumen; material: RS-attached | host: Bos | place: Iran: Karaj | collected 2018-10 | reverse complement strand
TGCGTACGTATTGTGTTCTGTCTTTATGCTGAAGATGCTGGCATCTTTGGGCACGATCAATTCTACGCCTTCCTCGCCCGATACGAGGCAGAAGATATGCGTCGTGCATTAAGGGACTTGTTTGAGGTGTTGAATACGCCACTTGACAAACGTAGCAAATACTTGAAAGATGACCTGAAGGCCTTTCCTTATACCAATGGCGGATTGTTTGAAGAACAGATAGAGATACCACAATTTACGGAAGACTTGAAACACGCATTGTTGCAGAATGCCAGTCTTGATTTCGACTGGAGTGAGATCTCGCCAACTATCTTCGGTGCTGTATTTGAGAGCACCTTGAATCCAGAGACACGACGTTCTGGAGGAATGCACTACACATCAATTGAGAATATCCACAAAGTAATAGACCCGCTTTTTCTCAACGACCTACGACATGAGCTTGATGAAATATTGGAAGAGAAGATAGAAAAGCAAAGAGCAAAGAAACTCGATGACTATCAAAACAAATTAGCCTCTTTGACGTTTCTTGATCCTGCATGCGGTAGTGGAAACTTCCTCACCGAAACGTATCTGAGTTTGCGACGTTTGGAAAATGAGGTGATTCGTGAACGCCATCATAGCCAGACTTTCTTGGGCTTTGAAGAGGTTAATCCATCGAAAGTGTCCATCCAACAATTCTATGGCATAGAGATTAACGACTTTGCTGTTACTGTAGCTACTACTGCTCTATGGATAAGTGAAGCACAAATGTTGGCAGAGACTGAGCGTATTATGCATAGAGACATAGATTTCCTTCCGCTGAAGAGCTATCACAACATCCATGAGGGTAATGCGCTGCGTATAGACTGGGAAACAATAGTCCCTAAAGACCGTCTCAATTATATTATTGGGAATCCTCCGTTTGTGGGAAAGAAGGAACAGACACGGAATCAAAAAGAAGAATTGATGACATTGTTTGATGGACATGCAAAAGGCATCGGCAATATTGATTATGTTTCGGGTTGGTATATGAAAGCACTTGAAATAATGAATGGTTCGAAATGCCTTACAGCCTTTGTTTCTACAAATAGTATTACGCAAGGAGAGCAGGTACCTATATTATGGCGTGAACTTTATAAAGTAGGAATGAATATCATTTTTGCAAGGCGAACATTCCGTTGGGATAGTGAGGCCTCAGACAAAGCTCATGTTCATTGTGTCATTATCGGCTTTGCTAATGGATATAACAATCGTAGTAAATATATATACGATGGTGAAGGGATAAAACAGGTACAGGAGATTAATCCCTACCTTGTTGAGGGCAAAGCAATCTTTATAGACAAAAGAGATAAGCCAATTTGTGATGTGCCACATATGATGTATGGAAGTATGCCAATTGATGACGGTCATCTTATATTAAATAGAGATGATGTGAATGATCTACTGAAAGAGTCATCCAATAACGCCAGATATATTCGTAAGTATGCAGGAGGTGAAGAGATTATAAAGAACAAGGAAAGATGGTGTTTGTGGTTAGATGGTATATCACCAATAGATTTGCGCCAATCTGCTTATATAACAGAACGTGTTCAATTGACAAAAGAATTTCGAAAAAGAAGTAACCGACCGCAGACTATAAAGCTTGCAGATACGCCTTATATTTTTGGTGAAATTAGACAACCACGAACAAATATGCTGGTAATTCCCAAAGTATCATCTGAGCGCCGACGGTACATCCCTATAGCATTTGTCACACCAGAAATTATTATCAATGGTAGCGCTCTAATTGTTCCTGATGCATCACTCTATGAATTCGGTATTATTATATCAAATGTTCATATGGCATGGATGAGAGCAATTTGTGGTAGAATGAAAAGTGATTATCAATATTCCGCTAATAATGTCTATAATAATTTTCCTTGGCCTTCTCCAAATGAAGAACAAAAAAGAAAGATTGAAAATACAGCAAAAGAGATACTCGACGCTCGCGCAAAATATACAAACAGCTCATTGGCTGATATGTATGATGAATTGTTTATGCCCATAGATCTTCGTAGGGCTCATCAGAATAATGACCGTGCTGTCATGGCAGCATATGGTTTCAATGTCAAGACGATGACCGAAAGCCAATGTGTAGCCGAACTGTTTAAATTATACCAGGATCTAACAAAAGAATAACGATATAGCAAAAGACAAATTCAGCAGGACTAAAGCATGCGCTTTCGAAATGGTTTTTGAATCTGAAATCACGTTATCGGCGACAAAATTAACGATTTGCCTTCGATTTTCGCTATTTCGATTTTGATTTTCCGTTTTTGAGTCATTTTTATCACCCCCTTTTATCATATCACAGAAGGGACGGTTCTTTTGTTACATTAGGTGGAGATGTGATGTAACAAAAGAACCGTCCCTCTTATGTTTTGGTCTTATCTTATTTCACCTTCATATCCTGCGTCGCTCTCAACGCCTTCCTCGAATACGTTTCCTTGCACTTTATTGACGTATTTGGCGCCACCACTGGCTAACAGAAACTGGCACCTGTGCCTGAGCTCCACCTCCCGCATCGCGGGCTTCATATATTCCTTCTTCATAACTATCTTATTTTATCTTCTCTCACTTAATCGCGACCTTTTTACCATTATTTATATACAGTCCCTTCTTCGTCGGCTTGCTCTGGAGTTTCCGCCCGCTGAGGTCGTACCATCCGGCGTCAGCCCCATTATCAATTATCCATTTTCCATTTTCAATTGGAACGATTCCCGTCGTTTCCTCGTCGTCGAGGTTCAGCATGAAGGCGCGGGCTTGGGCCGTAGAGTTGATATGGAAGTATCCGCGGAAGGCGTTGATGGTCTTGTCGCTGCTGGGCCAGTAGAGCGTACTCACATTCTCATTCTGGTCGTTCTTGCCTACGCCGAGGTAGAGGTTGCTCGCATCGCCGCCCGTAAGCTCCACAGGGCTGAACGTGCCGCGGAAGCTGACGTTTCCGTCCTCGCTCTTGACGGTTTGGGGGCTGTCGATAACCTTCACGCCCTCGAAGGTAAGGTCGTCGGTGATGTTCTCGCCGCTGGGCCACTTAATCAGGTAAGGCTCGCCGGCCTTGAGGAGTATGTCGCTGTTGGCTGTAGCGTCCTTGAAGTAGAGGTAGAGTGTACCATTCTCGGCGTCGAAGCCGGTGCGTCTGAGGTTCGAGGCTGCATAGGAGTAGTACACACCCTCTTCGCTGTAGTAGCCGAAGAGGTCGAGTTCCTTGACGGTGGCGTCAGTGAGGAGGGCGTTGTCCGCTTTGACGTCGAATGGCAGGCAGATAGTGTTCCAATTGCCGTCCTTATAGAGTGTGCGGCCCTTGATGGTCACGTTGTTTGAGCCAGCGAATGCCATCATTTCAATGGTCTTGCTGTTGTCAGCATTGTCGTAAAGCGTGCCAGTGATGCTGTTGATGTAACTGAAAGCGTTGACGGGGTAGTCGATGCCGTCAAGGTCGGCAAGGTCGATGCTCAGGCCCGTGCAGTAGGCAAAGGCGTTCTCGCCGATGGTGGTTAGTGTCGAGGGCAGGGTGAGCAAGTAAACATTGCCGTAGTCGTTCACATTCGCTGTGCCGGCGAAAGCGTTGGCAGCCACGGAGGTGATGCCCTTACCGATGGTGATGGTCCTGATGCCGTTGGCCTTCGAGTACCAGGGGTAGTTGCCCTGGGTAGTCTCCTTCATGGCTCCCGTGCCGGTGATGCTGAAGTCGCCGTCGCTATTGATACTCCACGCGAGGGTGCCCCAAGTGCCTTCGGCCTCCGGGCTGACGATGTAGAAGTCGGCTGTGGTTATGCCGGCGTACTCGCCGATGCCCTTAATCTCAACGGTAAAATGGTCGCCGATTTTATTGATCTCATCTGAGCAAGGATTTGTCGTACCGTAGTAGTACACTTGGCCGAAGGTGTAATCGGTGCCCACCACAAGCACTTTGTCGCCGTCCTTGACTTCTGTGCCGGTCGCTGCGTTACCATAGTTGGCGGCCTCGAACTTATAATAGATGTAGCTGCCGTCCAGCGTCTGGTCGGGCACCTCAGCCGTACACAGTTTGATGTCCTTGCCCCACTGCGCATAGAGCGTGACGACGGCATCCTGCTCGGTGGCCAGATTCCAAAATCTGTCACCTTCGGCCTCGTATTTCGTTCCGCTGCCGTCGGCTGCGGTATTCCATCCGTATTCCTTCATGACATAGCCCTCGGGGGCGGTGAAGGTGCAGGTGGGGATGCTGGTCCACTGGTCGTAGGTGGCCACGACGGCGTCCATCGTGCCCGTGGCATCGTCGTTGTTCTTGTCGAACTGGACGGTGTAGGTGATGGGTGTCCACTTGGCGGTGAGGTAGAGGTTGCTGGTCACGGCAGCGCTGAAGTCGTAGTTAGCATCTCCGTTCTTCCATCCGCCGAAGATGTAGCCCGTGCGGGCATCGACCGTGGGCTCGTTGGCCTTCTGGCCGAGGAGCACGATCTGCGTCTCGGGGTTGGTGCCCTCGCCATAGTTGATGTCGAAGGCCACGGTGCGGTAGTAGTCATAGTTGCGCAGGGTCACGTTGATCAGTGCCGCCAGCGTTGCCGATGGCGTCTGGTCGTCGTAGGTGTTCGTGCCGTCGTAGAGCGTCTGGCCGGTGGCAATCCTCACTTCGCCCTCTCTACTTTGACCGCTATAGTTGTATATTGTGTCGGTGCTGATGAAGTCGGTAGCCTTAGAGCAGCCCAGCGTCAGCACGCCGGGATTTTCATCATTGTCCATGATGCCTAATCCGCCATATTCCCCGCCGCCCGTAGCCGTTACCTGTCCGCCGAGGATGTCGAAGTGTCCGCCATAGCAGAAGATGCCGGAATTGTTGCCCGAGGCCGTCACCCGTCCGCCGTCGATAATGATGCCGTCGGCGTCAGTGGCGTTCTGCACATAGATGCCGTTGCCATATTCATGCGAGGTCGAGGCCGTGACCACGCCTCCATGGATGCCGAGGAGGCTACCAGCGCCGTTATCAGCTCCAATGGCTATTGCATTGAAACCTCCGACAGTCGTGGCCGTCAGCGCGCCCGTGCCTTGGCTCTGCCCGTAGATGTGCAGCGCCTTCGACTCTCCGTAGATGGCAAAGTTATAATCGCCCATCCCCTTGTTGGCCACGGTCATCGTCTTGTCGTCGCCGAGGATGATGTTCACGTCGCCCCCTAGGTTAATTGTACCCGTGTAGGTGATATCATCGTTCACCACGTACCAGCCATCATCGAGCGTCGCACCGCCCTCGGCGTTGCCCGTCAGCGCGGCGGCCGTGACAGTCTGCTCGTTGCCGTCAGCGTCGATATAGTTGACAATCTCCCCCTCTCTCCACGAGGCCGCCAGCGTAAGGTCGCTGGTCACGGCGCTGTTGAAGTCGTAGTCAGCCTCCCCCAGTTTCCATCCGCTTAAGACGTAGCCCCAACGAGTCGGAGCGGGCTTGGGCTTGGTGGCTTTCATGCCTTGAATCACGGTCTGCGATGCCACGTCGCTGCCGCCGTTGGAATTGAACGTCACGGTGTAGGTTTTAGGGCGCAGCGTTGTGTTTGTTAAGGCCTTCAGAACGTCCGATTCCGTCTGATCGTTGTATGTGTTCGTGCCGTCGGTCATCACTTTACCGTTGGCAATCTTCACCGAGCCTTTAGTCTCATTAAAAGTAATGAAGTCGTCAGCGTTCGTATAACCCAGGGTAATAATATAGTAATCATTCATAGTAGCTATACAGCCAGATCTTCCTACAGCTGTCACCTGACCGCCATTAATGATGACTCCGTAGCTACCTTTTATACCATACCCACCAGCCGTAACCACACCGCCATTGATGATGACCCAACTTGCTTCGATGCCTATGGATGAGGTCGCATTGACGGTGCCGCTGTTGACAGTAATCTCCTTGCAAGCGATGCTTTTATAGGAACTTGACGTAACACTGAGCGTGCCACCCTGCGCCGTCTGTCCGTAGATGGTGAGGTTTTTGGAGCTAAACCCGTCGCCGCCACCACCGTAAATGCCAATGCCGCTTGTGTTGACGGTCATCGTCTTACCGTCGCCGAGGATGAGGATAACGTCGCCCGTGAGGGTAATCGTGCCCGTGTACTCGATGTCGCTGTTCACGACGTACGTGCCCTCGGCGAGCTCAGTTGCTCCGCCGCCCGTCAGCACGGTGGCTTTGCCGTCGTGCCGCGTGCCGTTCTCATCGATGTAGTAGGTCGAGACAATCTCTGCCCACGCCGTCATGGCCGTGAGCATACACAGGAGCAGCGTCATGGCTGCCCGCCTCACTGCGCCGCCCTGTTCCCAGGCTCTCGGCGCGAATGAATCTTTTATGGTCATAGTTTTTTTCATATACCTTAAATTTATGATTATTTTTCACTCATTTCTTTCTTTTACCTAAATTCCGCAGCACTTTAGTTTAACATTCTTTATAAATACCTGAGCAACAAAAAGTTCTTGCTGGGGCAAGCGGCAAAGCCGAGCGGCTCAGGATTTGGTCATGTCAGAAATTTCACTTACCTTAGTGCTGCAAATCAAGACAAGCAAAAATCGTCAATGACATGGCAAAGGTAAGCAAAAAATCTGAGAAAATCACCGCTTTTGGCGGAATATTTTTCGTCTTGGACAAATTTGACCGTATTCTGTCCTCCGTAATCGACTCCCACCTGGGGCTTCGCAGTAAGCTTATTGGCTATCAGTACAGCGAGATAATACGGGCAGTCTTCTCCGTTTTCTGCTGTGGTGGCGACTGCATGGAAGACCTCAACCTGTATCTGAAGGATGTGCTTAGCGAGCGTCCACATACGCGTGTTCCAAGTGCAGACACGGTGCTGCGCGGCATAGAGGAACTGGCAACGGAGAACATATCATACACGGCAGAAAAGACGGGCAACGTCTATGATTTCAACACAGCTGAGAAACAGAACCAACTGCTCATCAAGCTGTTGCTGGCCACAGGGCAGTTCACGGAGGGAGGCGAGTACGACGTGGACTTCGACCACCAGTAATATCGAGGATGAACAGATCCTTGACATGCTTGAGAATCATGGGACAGGTTTTTGATTCTATCATAACTTTTTTAGCTTATAGACGATTGAGTAGGGAAGTCCACTAACACGTGATAATTGGCGAGGGCCAGCGTCCAACTTCAACATAACATCACGGATGATGTTTTTCTGTCTCTCCTTTGAATGGAGTCGGAACTCTGTCAGATTCTTCGTCCCACTCTTCTCAAGAATCATTTGACGTATTGTCTCGTCGGCCACAATCCTTTTATTTTCTATGTCTAGGCAGTCAACTTCCCCGGACAAAGGCATTTCTACCCAAGCGGAAAGCTCATCCATGCCATATCTGTTGATGGCAGCCTGTTTGTAGCAAACCTGGTGGTCAGACAAACCAAGATAGTCGTTTCCCCAGCTACTATACTCATAAGCTCGTGCCTCGTCGACCAGTCCTGCTTTTACAGGATTCTGATGGATATAGCGGAATAAGGTTATAAAATAAGCGGCATCGTTACATGGCTCACTTCTAAAACGGTCTTGAAAAAGATGGCCTACACGGCCATACTTCTTGTTATAGTAAAAAGCGTAACTTGAGGCGATAGACTTCACTATCTCACCAACTTTCCAGTCCTTCTCACAAACAAGAAGATGGACGTGGTTGGGCATCAGACAGTAGGCATAGATATGACATGTACATACCGGAAAAGAAGTAACGACGGATTTCCTCTGAGGCAGGGCAGACAACACCCTAATGAAAGCCCAATAGTCATCAGGCTCTTCAAAAAGATCTTGGCGGTTGATGCCTCTCAGCATGACATGATAGATGCCTGTCCCGCTCTGAATTCTTCCGATTCTCGGCATATAAGAATAAACAATGCTCGTTCTCATATTATTAACGGATATAGATCCTCATTTATTGCAGGAAGAATCAAAAACCTGTCCCCGTGATTCCCAAAAACCTGTCCCCGTGATTCCTTTATTCGTAACTTTGACCTTCGGTCGAAAGTACTTTCGCTCGAAAATACAAAGATTTAGAGCCCCTTATAAGGGGCGGCTATAATGCGGGGATTAAAAATATTCTTGTTTTCCTTTGGTATTTTACTCGCTTATTCGTACCTTTGCCAGCAAAATCAACTAAATTAATAAATAACAATAAAGAATATGAAGAAACAATTTCTTTTTCTCGTGATGATGCTGATGCCGATGGCAGTTATGGCAGATGAAGACGGTAAATGTGGCGACAATGTCGATTTCTTCTATCAGGAGTCAACCCATTCGCTGGTTATTGCCGGAAATGGGCCGATGTGGGACTTTACTATTAATGGCCAACCTAGTATGCCGTGGTTAAAATTCCACACTTCTATTGAGACAATTATTGTTCAAGAAGGTGTGACGAGCATCGGAGATTATGCTTTCTACATTTGCGAGGCGCTGAAATCTATTACCATCTGCGACGATGTGGCGAGCATCGGAACTGATATTCTCGATGGTTGCAAAAGCTTGACCTCCATAGTCGTTGAGGACGAGAATAAAGTATATGATTCGCGCGAGGGATGCAACGCCATTATCGAAACGAGTAGTAATAAGCTGATTGCCGGTTGTAAGACTACCGTCATTCCCGACGGCGTGAAGAGCATCGGAGACAAAGCTTTCAGTGGTTGTAGCGGCTTGACTGATATCAACATTCCTGCTAGCGTGACGAGCATCGGAAAGGGGGCTTTCATGAATTGCTCCGGATTGAAGTCTTGCACCATTCCTGAGGGTGTGAAGAGCATAGAGAATGAAACTTTCGAGTATTGTAAAGCGCTAACCACCATCACCATCCCTAGCAGCGTGACATCTATTGGGGGAACAGTATTCGTAGATTGTAACAGCCTGGTCAATGTCTATTGCTATGCTGAGAGCGTGCCGTCAACAACTTCACTTACTTTCGTTGGTTTCAATCTCTCCAAAGCCACGCTGCATGTCCCCAATGCCTCCATCAATTTATACAAAGCAGCATCGCCTTGGAAGGACTTTAAGAAAATAGAGGGCCTGAAGTGCGAGAAACCCACCATCAAAATGGCTGGCGGAGAAATGACCGTTGAGTGTGACACGGAGGATGTGACATTCGAGTGGAACTATAGTTTCAGTTCTGCTAATGCTAAGAGCTATGGGAATAAGGCCGCCCTTGCAGGGAAAACCAATTGCCATGTTACCGTTCGTGCAACGAAGGAAGGTTCTGAAGACTCAGAAGTCGCAGAAACGGATATCGAGCTCAATATCGGCGTTCTGGGAGACACAAATGGCGATGGCGGCGTTACCATCACCGATGCCGTCAGCGTGGTGAACATCATCCTGAACAATGGAGGCACAAGTGCCCCTCCGATGGATACCCCAGAGGTTAAGGAACCGGAGTGAGTGAGAACCACACAATTTGTGTGGTTGTGTAAAAATATCCCCGCAATTCCAAGTGAATTGCGGGGAATGTTGTTACTTGTAGTACCCGATGCGGACAAAGTGGCGGGGTGGGGCGAAGGGCGTCCATCATGCCAGGCTGTCGAATGGTCCGTACCCCATGCAGCTGGTGGTTCCCAACGCTGTCAGTGCTGCGGTTGCAGCTGCGATAACAATCCTCAGAAGGACTTCCCAAATACTGTTGTTTTTCTTCATAGTGTTGTGTGTTTTTAAAGTGTTAATAAATAGGGTTAATTGTATGTGCTTCAGGGTATTAGATTACCTTTGAATACTCTACAAAGTTACGAAAAAAACCTGAGTTATGCAAATTTTTCGGTTGAAAATGCTAAGGAAATAATGGGGGAAATGAAAAAAGCGGACATGGAATGCGGGAGCTACCGTCAGGGAATGGGGAACGGGTCGGAAAAGGATTTTGACAAGGGTAAAAATGCCCCTTTTTAAAAATGTTAAAGGGTCAAAGTTTTCCGTTCTGGCATGGTGTGATATTGGGAAATACTTCGTAACTTTGCAAGTGGAAATTGCTAGCTTTGGCTGCAATCGATTCGTCTTCACGGAGGCGGGTCGTTTTTTTGGCCACTATCCTAACTTTTTATTAACTCTATATATTATCCTTTTTATATGATGCAGACAACAATGAATCAAGGGGGCGAGGACCCTTTAGAAGAAGCGAGAGCCTTTGTGGCGAAGTGGATGACGCATTTTGGCACTATTCAGCAGGTGCTGGAGGAGAATGCTCAGCTGAAAGAGCGTGTGGCGGCGCTGGAGGCTGAGAATGCTGTTTTGACGGACACACTTGAGCAATGGAAGAGCAATGACGAGTGGTCTAACCGTGTAACTTACGACAGCGTAATCGACCAGATTGCATCGCTTGAGGATGCTTCGAAGCGCGACGATGCCCGCAGGATGTTCGAGTCGCTGCTGAAGAAGAGTCAGGTGACGCAGTTCCGCCGAGACATCAAGAAGCGTGTGAAGGAGCTGAACGAGGAGGGCGATGCCTATAGCGACAAGCAGGTGGTTCGTGTGCTGGAGGCGAGTGCGGGCAAAGGTCTGATTATCGATGCCAAATGGAAGTGGGCCGGTGCTTACTGGCTGCTTCGCTGGGCGTGCAACTACCCGGTGGAGGCCAAGGATTTCTGTATGAAGATCAAAAGCCTCGACATGGATATCGCTGCTGACTACGAATGCAGCTACGAAAGCATCAGGAAGATCTGCACGCTGTCGTTCATGGACTACGACCCGCGGAGGATGGACTCCGTCCGTGTGAGCAAAAATGACCAGGGCATGTTTTCCCAATGCAGGGAAATTGTACTGAAATTGGTCGATGAATTCGGAAAAAACGACCTTTCGCAGGAGTGAGTTTCCCAAATCCTTCCCAAATCCTTCCCAAATCGTTCCAGACCATCTGGGACGATTTTTTTATGCTTAATTTTGCATCGTAATTACAACGCCGGACGAAAAGCTGAGCACGGCTCCGGGCACGAGATGAAGTACGCCTTTCTATGTCATCGTGCAAGTGCGAGAGGGCATTTTAATACCAGTAATAAAAAATATGAAAAAGGTATTTAATGCAAATGAATCCGCCGCCCAGAAGGGCTGGCACCGTCACACGGAGCTGTCCGTGGATCTGAAAACCATGCTGCGCAGCGACAAGCGCATGCAGACCGGTAAGGAGTATCAGGGCGTGCTGCGCCGTGACTCGGATGCCTTCATCGACGATTTCGTCTGCCGCGACGCGCACTTCACGTTCGTCGAGACTTTGCCCTGGACATGCAAGCGCAACCCGCGCGTCTTCAAGGGCCGCTACATTACTATTACGCGCCGTCAGGACGGCACGCTGCGTCCGAACTTCCGCCCTGTAAAGATGGATGCCGGCTTCAGCCCTGAGCGTTATGCCGCCGGTGTGGCCACTGAACTGATGTGGGCGCTGGAGGGCCTTGTAGGGGAATAGGTAATCACGGCTAGTCTCAAATCTCAGTCTCAGTTCGAAAAAAAGGTACCATCTACATCGGATCCTTCTCTTATTACGTTTGTAACTTATTAATAATCAATAATATAGATATATATAATATATAAAAGAAGAGATGTGGGGGTACCCTTTTAAAACAACTGAGACTCTGAGACTGAGACTGCAATCAGCAATTATTCTGTATTAAGCAACAATTTAAATTATTAAGCATCAATGACTTACGATATTTTTAGCCGCACCGCTCCGGCGATGCCCAAGCCCACAAAAGGCACCGAAATCTGTAAATTACTGCTCTCACAGGCCTCAAAAGACATGCAAGAACCGCTTGTTCCTATGGCAATTCCTGCATTGGCAGCCCATTTAACCGATGTTGAGTTCATGTATTCCGACAATAAATACTACGAACTTTGTGGCCAAATGGGGCACTTGATAGGCCCTTCTGGTGTCGGAAAGGCCCAGTTGACTCATCTTTTGGAGGCTATCATGAGACCGTTTCGAGATCATGATGAGATTGAATACAAGCGACTGGTTGACTGGCAGCGCCAGATGAAGACGAAGGGTGCCAACAAGGAGAAACCCGAGCGTCCGGAAGTCAGCTTCTGGTTTCCGCCTGCCGACCTGACGAATCCTGCTTTCATCCAGAATGCGATGGCGTTGGAGAAGCAGGGTGGCCGCACGATGTATCTTGACCTGCCTGAGGTGGAGATGGCTGACAGGATGTGTGGCGGCCACCGTCAGGTGAGCCAGACCGTCCGCAACATCTACGACCGTCATCGTGCCGGTGCCCTGCGTGCCACGGCAGAGGGCGTGACAGGCAATCCTATCCTGCGCGTCAACATCACGTTCAGCTCTACTCCCGATGCCGCGCGCTCGTTCTACAAGAAGGATTTGACCAATGGCTTCTTTGGCCGCATTCCCTTTTCCTACAAGGCTCGCGGCGAGCGCAAGGGCCGCATTCCGCGTCAAGGCTGTTACGACGAAAATCTCCTTGCCAGGCTTGACGAATACCTTGTCCGTCTGGACAACTGCAAGGGTCGCTTTGTGGTGAAGCCGCTGAACAAGATTGCCGACCAGTTGGCCGAGGAGATGGCCAGCCTTGCCGACCTTGCCGACGATGACATGCTTTTTGAACTCTCCCACCGCAGCATTTTTTCTGCATGGAAGAAGGGCGCCACGCTCTGGATTCTGAACAATCAGACATGGTCGCGGTCCATCGGTGAGTTTGTCGTGTGGTTCTGCTACTACGACCTGTGGTCGAAGGTGAAGGTGTTCGGCGACATGTTCAAAGGTGGTGATGCACCGTCGGAAGACACCTCGAAGAGTGGTCCCAAGAACATGCTCGACAGCCTCGACAAAACCTTCAATGAGCAGCAGCTGGAGACTCTGCGCCTAAGCCTGGGAAAGAGCAAGGAGGGCACTAAGCATCAGCTGAACGTCTGGAAAAACCGTGGTTTCATCACCTACTCGAACCAGACGGGCCTCTATACCAAGACCGAGGAGTACCTGAAGAATTAAGAATTAAGAGTTAAGAATTAAGAGTTGTTGCCCTGTGGGCAATTAAGAATTAAGATGTAAGAATTCTCTAATTCTCAAATTCTTGATAATAAAGACAAGAGTTATGGATAGACAAGAACTTCAAAAGCTCCGCGACCTCCCCATAGAGGGGGTCGCGGAGCGACTTGGACTCACGGTTACGCGACACAAGAGCCTCTGCCCGTTCCACGACGACCACCACGCAAGCCTGTCGTTCAAGGTAAGTAAAAACACCTTTCGCTGCTTTGTCTGTGGAGCCTCGGGTGGCACCATCGACTTGGTGATGCGACACCTGAACAAGCCGTTCCCCGATGCCTGCCGCTGGCTGGCGGATGAGAACAACGTCATCCTTGAAAATTGCACAGCGGAACCGACCCCGTTGTGCACTTTTGACGCCAGTCGATACGAGCGGTTCTTCGAGCGGCCTTGGCTGAACGAGGAGGCACGACTGTTCCTTTTTGACGAACGCAGGATTGACGCGAGGGTGGTGCGCTGGTGCCGATTGACTTCGTGGCGTGACAGGCAGGGCGTGCCGTGGCTGCAGATACCTTATTACAGTCAGGAAGGGCGGCTGGTGGGCGTGCAGAACCGCAACCTCATCAAGGGCGCAATACCGCGTTTCCGCTTCCCACAAGGCTCCCGATGCACCATCTACAACCTGCCTGTGCTGAACCGCCTGAAGGACGGAGACGAGCTGTACATCACCGAGGGCTGCTCGGACTGCTGGGCCATGCTGTCGGCAGGCCACAAGGCCATCGCCATCCCCTCAGCCACCCTGCTCACCAAGAAGGACGTGGAACTGCTTCAACAGCTGGACTCCTCCCCTAATCAGGGGAGGTCGGGAGGGGTCTCCTTCCACATGTATCCTGACCGCGACGAACCTGGCGAACGGCTCTTTTTGCAATTGAAAGAGGTGCTGCCCTCGTTGGTACACCACCAGCTGCCACCCGACTGCAAGGACTTCAGCGACTACTACCGCTCTGTATGCAAAGGCACTCCCTGAACAGCGCAAAGGCACATCATGAACAGAGAGAAGGCATATCCTGACGCGTCCGAAGGCACATCCCGACGAAAGATGTGCCTTTTCTTTTAAACAACGAATTAAGACGAATTAAACGAATTAATTTTTGATCACGGATTGCACGGATTAGACGGATTTTATTTTAACGTTTGTTAGTGTAAAAAAGTGGGGGAAAAGTTTGGAGAATTCGGGAATTTTTCGTACCTTTGCAGTATAGTTATCAGGAGTGGTAACTTAGCGGGACTCAGCGGCCCGAAGTAGTTCGCTGAAGGAATAATTTAATACCAAGAAAAACACAATTACAAGTATGAGTGACACTAATTTTTTGACCCTGAAGTTCAACCTTCAGAAGAACAAGAACACCAAGAGTGCAGCCTACGGCAAGTACTACGCCAAGGTTGCCAACGAGAAGACGCTGACCACCGCCGGACTGGCACAGCACATGATTGATCATGGCTGTCTGATTGGCAAGGATGCCATCGTGGCCGTTCTGGTCAAGTTCTCCGAGTGCATCCCCGAGATCGTTGGTCAGGGCTATGGGGTGATGCTCGACGGCCTGGGCAAGTTCTATCCGACGATTCTGAGCGAGGGTGCCGACCCTGAGCAGATGGCCGACGAGGGCTGGCAGCCCCAGAGCATCGTGAAGGGTGTGCGCCTGCGCTTCCTGCCCACCAGCACCGCGCTGCAGAACCTGACGAGCAAGCAGTACAAGGACAAGATTTCCCTGGAGGCTGCCAACGTCGTGGAGCTGAAGACCAAGGTGGTGGATGACGAGAACGTGAAGTACTACGACGTCAAGAAGGTCAGCGACTTCCTCTTTGACCTGCGCCATCCGCAGGAGCCGTAAAAGAAGGAAGAAGTAAGAGGTAAGAATTAAGAGGTGTTGCCTGACGGCAAGTAAGAATTAAGACGTAAGAGGTAAGAAGTAAGAATTAAGAGGTGTTGCCTGACGGCAAGTAAGAATTAAGAAGTAACCTTAACTTTAACGCTAACCTGAACTTGAACGGTGAACTCTGAAGAGAAGACTCCTGGAAGACGAATAAGTCAACCGGGGGGCTTTTTTGTTAAAACAACGGATTGCACGGATTATACGGATTAATTTATTTTCGAACACGGATTTCACGGATTATACGGATTAATTTGTTTTCGAACACGGATTGGGTGGATTAGACGGATTTTATTTTTTAAACAACGAATTAAGAGGGTTTGAACGAATTATTTGGGATTTCTTTTGGTGTTTTCCACTTTTTGCATTATCTTTGCGGTCAGTTTTATGGAATTGCTAACTGAAGACAATAATAAAGTATATGGCAGTAAAAATTTTGAGCGTTGACGACGAGGCTCCCTTGGAGTTGCTCATGAGACAGTATTTCAGAAGGAAAATCCGCAGCGGAGAGTATGAGTTCTTCTTTGCCCACAATGGTTTGGAGGCCCTCGCCGTGCTGTATAATAACCCCGACATCGAGATCATCCTGTCGGACATCAACATGCCCGAGATGGACGGTCTGACGCTGTTGGCCAAGGTGAACGAGATGCGCAATCCGGCGCTGCGCGTCATCATGGTGAGTGCCTATGGCGACATGAAGAATATCCGCCAGGCGATGAACAACGGTGCCTTCGACTTTGCCACGAAGCCCATCGACATGGAGGACCTGAGCGTGACCATCGAGAAGGCCATCGAACAGATAGACTATGTGCACAAGTCGCAGCAGGAGCACACCCAGCTGGAGTCGCTGAAGAACGACCTGACGGTGGCTGCCGAGATTCAGCAGTACATCCTGCCGCGCGTCTTCCCGCCATTCCCCGAGGACAGCGAGCGCCTGGACATCTACGCCTCGATGGTGGCCGCAAAGGATGTCGGCGGCGACTTCTACGACTTCTTCCGGCTGGACGAGGACCGCATAGCCGTGGTCATTGCCGACGTTTGTGGCAAGGGCGTTCCCGCCGCCTTGTTCATGGCCGTGAGCCGCACGATGATACGTGCCAAGGGAACCCAGGGCGTGGGCGCTGCCGAGTGTCTGACGGCGTCGAACAAGCTGCTGGCCGAATACTCGGTCGACTGCATGTTCGTGACCGTGTTCTACGGCGTCTACAACACGAAGACCGGCGAGCTGACCTACTGTAATGCCGGTCACAATTCGCCCTACCTGGTGAAGCAGGACGGTAGGGTAGAGCAGCTGCCTAACTCGAACCAGATGGTGGTGGGCATCATGGATGGCATCACCTACAAGGAGGATACGCTGCAGATGGACCACGGCGACATGCTGGTGATGTATACCGATGGTGTGACCGAGGCCATGAACCCCGCCCTCGAAGAGTTTGGCGAAGTCCGTCTGGTGCCCATCATCGCCCAGCAGAAGGGTGTCGGCTGTCAGGCCATGATAGAGGCCATCAAAGCCGGTATGGCTGAGTTTGTGGCCGATGCCGAGCAGAGCGACGATGTCACGATGCTGGTGCTGAAGAGAGAGTAGTTCTCTCTTTGAGAGTGTGGCGTTGCAATGCAATCATAGTTTATAGTTGAAGGTGAAGGATTCGAAGAACATTATCATAGGGTGTCTGGCTGCGCTGTTGGTGGCAACGGTAGCGTGGTCGCTCATCAGTCGGCAGAAGGGGTTGGCTTATGTGCAGAGTCTGGAGGAACAGGTCGAGACGATGCGCGAGCAGGAAAAGCTGTCGGCCGTAGACCGCCGCGTGAGCAAGCAGATGGAGGAGATAGCCTACGGACAGCAGGCCTACTCCGAAGAGCGCAGCCGCGAGGCCATCCGCCAGTCGGAGATAGCCCAGGCCGCCACGCTCCGTTCCGAAGCCGAGCGAAAGAATGCCCTCCAGGCCCAGGCCGCTGCCGAGGTGTCGGCCCAGGAAGCCCGTGAGTCGGCCCTGATGGCCGAGAACCAGCGCCAGATTGCCGACGGTCAGCGCCGCGAGGCCGAATATGCCAAGCAGGTAGCCGACACGCTCAACTACATCTCGCTGGGTCGAACCCTCGGTTCACAGTCCTATGCCGTCTATCAGGCCGGCGACAAGGAGATAGGCACCATGCTGGCCTACACGTCATACCTCTTCACCAACGACTATCACGGCGACCTCTATAACCCCGCCGTCTTCCAGGCCGTGGCACAGTCGGCAGAAGGCAAGCAGAACTGGCGTGTCCACATGGGGACGGTCTCGCGCGTAGAATTCTTCCCGAAGCTGAATCGCCTGCTGACGGTCAGCACCTATGGCGAAATCTACGTCCACGACATCCATGTGACCGCCGACGCCAAGATTCCCAGCCTTACCTCCAAGCGCCTGTTTGCCAACAGCCAATATTGTTTCCGCGACGCCGCAACGGTCAATAGCGGCAAGGGCTATGCCATCAGCATGACCGGCCATCTTGTCGTGGTGACACCCGACCACGGCACCTACCAGGCCACGGTCATTCCCTTGGAGAACATAGAAAAACCCTTCAACCTGCAGCCCATGAACGACGGCAAGCAGCTGCTCATCATTGCACCGAAAAGCATTATCCTGCTTGACGTCGCTACCGATCGCGTCATCAGCACCCGCCGGCTCGACTTCACCGTCATCTCTACCGGACGGCGCGACTACAAGCCCCTGCTCTTCGACAACAAGGGCCGCATGCACCTGATAAGCGACCCCGACCACATGACCGACGAGAAAGTGCCCGTCACAGGTCGCGTCATGGCCTTTGCCAGTTCCAAGAACGTCCACATGGCCGTCTATGGCATGTCCGACGGCACCATCTGGCTGACCGACAGTCACGGCAAGCAACACAGGCTGGTGGGCCACCGCTCGCAGGTGACGAAGATGAAGATGAACGGCAATCTCCTCTACTCGTCGAGTATGGACGGCAGCCTGCTCTTCTGGAAGGTGGGTGACAGCCAGATCAAGCCCATCACACTCTTCGAGACTAACAGCTGGCTGACCGACTTCAACTTCGACCCGAAGAAGGATTACATCTGGACCGGCGAGGCCAACGGAACGCTAACCGAATACCTGATGTCGCTCTCTCAACTGCAAGAGCGCCTTCGCCAGCGTGTGAAGCGCAACTTCACGCAGCAGGAGTGGGACTACTATGTGGGACGTGCCATACCCTACAGGAAAATGATTCAAGAGAAATAAAAGCCCCTTTGCCAACCGAGAAATGAACGAAATGAGACAGGTCCGTGAAGAAATAAAGAAATGCCGCAGGCAGCCACTTGGCCGCCAGGCGATATGTCGCCTGCTCTTGTGCGTAGCATGCCTCTTGTTACACTTCTCGTGTCTCATCACTCCGGCAAAGGCCCAGGGCTATCCGCTCATTCGAAACTATACCGCGGCAGAATACGGCGCACACAACCGCAACTACGACATTGACATCGGCGCCGACGGGACCGTCTTCGTTGCCAACTTCGAAGGACTGCTCTACTATGACCGCGCACAGTGGCGTATCATCCATACCCCCGACATCAACCGTACCACCGTGGTCTACCGCGCCTCCGACGACGTCATCTGGGTGGGCGGCTACAACTTCTTTGCCCGCGTGGAAACGAAGAAAAACGGCGATCTGACGCTGAAGCGCGTTGGCCGTGCCGACCTGTTCCGCGGCGAGGTGATGGAGATTTTCGAGCGCGACGGCACCCTCCAGTTCGTGGCCAGCGACAACAATATCTATGAGGTCAAGAACGACCAGGCCGTGCTGAAGGAACGCACCAATGCCAACTTCCGACTGGGACTAGAATCGGAAATCGTCGAGGTCGACAAACTCAAGGAAGGCTATTCCGACGTGGTGCTCGAAGGCATTACACAGGACGAACCCATTGACGGCGGTATCCACGTACAGGTGAAACGCAATAAGGGACTGGTGATATCGGATGACAAGAACCACGTGCTTTACACCATCGACGAGAACCACGGACTATGTTCCAACAATGTGGCCTATGTGGCCTACGACGGTCACGGACTACTATGGGGAGCTACCGACCACGGCATCTTCAGCATCGAACTGCCGTCGGTCTACAGCTACTGGCTGCCTGTCGATGGACTCTCGGGCGAGATGCATGCCATCACGGCCTTTGCCGGCAGCATCTTCGTCGGCAGCAGTAACGGACTCTATCGACTGGACGGTATGACACCAAAGCCCGTCAGCGATATCAACGCCATCTGCTGGGACTTCGCCCAAGACCGGAAGGGACTCCTGGTGGCTACCTCGAACGGCGTCTACCGCATAGCTCCCAACGGCAATACCACACGTCTGACGATGACGCCTGCCAACGCCGTCATGGCCGATGATGCAACCATCTACATCGGCGCACAGGACGGTCTGTACGCCATGCAGGACGGCTCTGAAGCCAAGAAGGTGTGCAACATGGACAAGGTGACGAAGATTGTCAAGGACGACGACGGCGCCATCTGGCTGCAGAACGTCTATGGCGCCATCAACAGCAAACAGCCCAACGACAGCAACTACAAACCCTATCATACCGATAAAGACGGAACCCGCGTGGCAGCCACTATCGTGGAAATAGGCGGCAAGGTCATGGTGGTCACCGCCCTCGATACCGTGCCGATAGCCTATCCGGCCTTCTCGCAAGACGATGCCGACGGCGTGGCCTGGTTGACCGACAGGGACGGCAGACACCTGTACCGATGGAAACCAGGCAAGGCCGACTACGACCGCGAGACGGCCATGCTCACACCCTTGGGCGAGATGTCGGTAAGCGCACTCTTCTCACAGGGCAGCAAGGTGTGGATTGGCGGCGACGACAAAATGGTGGTCATCGACCGTGACAAGAAGACGCTACAGTCGCTCGTGGATAGTCCACAGCTACGCTTCCGTTCAGTCATTTGGGGACCAGACAACGTGCTGTGGGGAGGCTATGGCGATATGCCCCAGAAATTGCCCGACCTCGACAGCGACGAACGACGCCTGCGCTTCACCTATGCCGTGAGCCATGAACCCCTGACCGGCGAGACACTCTATCGCTACCGTCTGAACGATGACAAATGGAGTGCGTGGAGCGACCGTCAGGAGGCAGAGTTCCTCAATCTGCCATACGGCTCCTTCCGACTCTCCATACAAGCACGACTGGGCAGCGGCGAGCTGACCGACGTCATCTCCGTGGAATTCACCATCAACTATCCGCTCTTCCTGAGATGGTACATGGGAATCATCTACCTGCTGCTGGCCGTCGGATTGTCCTACGCCCTCTTCCGGCTGCGACTGAGAAAACTGAAGGCCGACAAGCAGAAACTGGAAGCCATCGTCAAGGAACGCACCTCAGAGGTCGTCAAGCAGAAAGACAGTCTCGAAAAGGCCCTCGACGAGCTGCATAGCACGCAGAACCAGCTGATACGCCAGGAGAAGATGGCTACCGTGGGTAAGCTCACACAAGGACTCATCGACCGCATCCTGAACCCGATGAACTACATCATCAACTTCTCGAAACTCTCGGAAGGACTCCTCGGCGACATCCGCGCCAACATTGAAGACGACAAGGACAGCATGAAGCCTGACAACTACGACGATACCTGTGACGTCCTCGACATGCTCGACCAGAACCTGAAGTCCGTCGACCAGTACGGTCAGAACACCTCACGCATCCTGAAGGCGATGGAGGAGATGCTGAAAGACCGTTCAGGCGGTATGGTCGACATGGACTTGCTGCCCGTGCTGCAGCAGAATCAGTCGATGCTGGGCAACTACTTCGCCAAGGATTGTGAGGAACACCACATCGACATCCGCTTCGAGCTGCCCGGCGAACCGATGGTGATACACGGCAATCCCGACCTACTGAGCAAGACCTTCATGAGCATACTCGGCAACGCCGTCTATGCCCTCGTCAAGAAGAAGTCAAAGACGGCGTTCGATGCTAAAGTGTCACTTTCGGCAACCATTGACAATGAGGTGTGTGTCATTAAGATACACGACAACGGAACGGGTATTGGAAAGACGACCTTAGAGAAGATTTTCGACCCCTTCTTCACTACTAAGACCTCAGACGAGGCTACCGGCGTAGGACTCTATCTGAGTCGCGAAACCATCCAGAATCACGGCGGCGACATCGCGGTCGAATCGGTCAAGGATGAATACACGGAGTTTACCATCACGCTGCCGATTTTAAAGGGAAGAGTGAAAAGTGAATAATTTGCTACCGCAATCATATTAAATAATTGGTATGACAGAAATCGAACAACTCCAGGAACAACTGAGGAAGCAGGAAAAACTCGCTTCACTTGGCATGTTGAGTGCAGGAATAGCGCACGAAATACAGAATCCGCTCAACTTCGTCATCAATTTCAGCAAAATGTCCAGCAGCCTGATTGACGACCTGTCGGCTATCGTTGACGACAACAAGGACAAACTGCCGGAAGCCGACCGAGAGGACCTGGCTGACATCATGATGGGCTTGAAGGAGAACATGAAACAGATCAAGGACAGCGGAGAACGGGCCGTCAGCATCATCAGAGGCATACTCCTCGTATCACGCGGCAAGGAGAACGAGTTCGTGCCGTCAGACGTCCGAAACATCGTCCAGGAATACGTCCGGCTGTCGTATCACGCCATGCGCGCCAACCATCAGGGCTTCAACGTTACCATCAACGAACAGTACCAAGAGGACCTGCCGATGATGATGGTTATTCCGCAGGACCTGAGCAGGGCCGTGCTGAACCTGATGAACAACGCCTGCTATGCCGTGTGGCACAAGACGCAGACGGCAGGGGACGACTACAATCCCGAGCTGGACATCAGCGTGGCGGCAGAGAACGGCAACCTCATCATCAGCATCGCAGACAACGGCGAAGGCATGAGCGAGGAAGTGCAGCAGCGACTCTTCGAGAACTTCTTCACCACCAAGCCCATCGGGCTGGGTACAGGTCTTGGCATGAGCATCACCCGCGATATTGTCGAGAACAAGCATGGCGGCAAGCTCACCTTCACCTCGACCGAAGGACAAGGCACCACCTTTACCATCAGTATACCCATAAAAAGGTAAAAGGGAATAGTGAAAAGTGAAAAATTTGCTACCGCAATGATAAGGGAATAATTGGCTACCGCTATGATAAGGGAATAATTGGCTACCGCTATGAGAGAGAGAACAACGAAACAATGGATCTGGAGGATCGTGCTCCTGACAGCATTACTCGCTACGCATTCCTCATTTCTCATTCCGCAAGGGTGGGCACAGGAAAACACGGAAATCCTTCAGATATATACACAGGCTGAAAACGACTACCAGATAGGACGCTTCGACCAATGCGTAGAGGCCCTGGAACAGCACCTGAACCTGATGCAGGGCAACCTGAAGCGCGACGCCTTGCGACTCATAGCCCTGTGTCATCTGGTACAGTTCGACCACGAGAGCGCAGAACGATGGACAAGACAGATGCTCGACCAAGACCCTTACTATAGTGTCTCGACACAAGACCCGCCGGCATTTATCGACATCGTCAACAACATCAAGGCCGGCATGACCGCCACCATCACTACCGCATCGAGTCAGGCAGAGAGCCTGGCAGAGGTACCCGTGCCCACCACGCTCATTACCGCTGAGATGATTGAGAACAGCGGAGCCAGTAATCTGCAGGAAGTCCTGGCGGCTTATGTGCCGGGCATGAACATCATCGACTGTAACGACGACATCAACATCAACATGCGAGGCATCTACAGCAATACGCAGGAGAAGATGCTCTTCATGCTCAACGGACACCGACTGAACAGCTTTGCCACCAATACGGCTGCGCCAGACTTCAGCATATCGCTCGAGAAAGTGAAGCAGATAGAGGTGCTACGAGGACCGGCATCATCGCTCTACGGCGGCGTGGCACTCACGGCGGTGGTCAACATCATTACCAAGGACGGACGCGAAACTGACGGCATGACCGTGAAAGTCGGCGGAGGCAACCACGGACAGATACGTGGTGACGTGGTCTTCGGCAAGCATTATTTCGACCTGGACCTCGTGCTCTGGGGTAGCATCTATCACAATAAAGGCGAACGACAGGGCGTGTCGGAAGAAAGAAGCAATGAGAACATCTACAACATGCCGGTCGACCACATCTATATTGGACGAATCGGCGATAAGCCATCCTACGACTTCGGTACCCAACTGAGATGGAAGGGGTGGCAGCTCCTCTACGACACACACTTCTCGCAAGTGGTGGCACCATACACCATGACGACCCTTGCACTATCGTACGACCACGACCGCTACCGCACCTATAACGGCATAAAGCCCAGCTTCACTACCGTGTCGCATCATTCCGACCTCAGCTACACCCATCAGTTCGGCAACCTGAACCTGAGAGGAACACTCACTTATGACCACGCCGACCTGACACGCTATCAGGTCATCAATGACCTGCCGTTACCAGGTGCTGGAATGGCCATGGGACTGCCAGACGACCTCTCGCTGATTTTCGACAATTTTGAGGGTCTCTCACGCTATGTCAACGGACAGGAGCAGAACTACGGAGCGCAGTTGAAGGGAAACTATAACTATAAGGTGGGCGAGAATCATAAGGGATCGATAGGTTTTGGTGCCGAATTCAGCCGCTTTGAACTTGACGACGTCCGATTCCAGGTAGGCTACGATTTCAATCTGTCAACCTATGAGAACCCAAGGCTCTCCTCGGCAGGTAAGGGTGGTGAAAACAGCGCCGACGTCTATCTGCAGCTGAAGCATCAATGGAAATCGTTCATCGTCAATGCCGGTCTGCGCTACGACTACAAGAACCGCCGCGACGATACCAAGGCCAACGAACTGTCGCCGCGTATTGCCCTCATCCTGCTGCGTCCTAAGTGGAACGTCAAGCTCAGCTACTCGAAGTCCTTTGTCGATGCGCCGTATGTCTATCGCATGGGTAACGTGCTGATGACGCTACTGCGAAACGGCGAAACCGATGAGGCCACAAAACTCGACCCCGAACGTATCCACTCATTTCAATTATCCTTTGCCGGTACCAACTGGATCAAGGGACTGAACTTCGAAGTGAACGGTTTCTACAACAAGGCTACCAACCTCATCATGACTCACGTCATCGACTACATGAATGCCGGTAAGAACCAGACGGCTGGCATAGAGCTGATAGCCAACTACAAACAGCCCAGGTTCTCGGTAGACTTCAACCTGACCTGGACGCATACCTTCAAGTCGAACCTGATGGGTGTCAATCTAGTAGAAGACCTGAGAGATGTTGTTAATACTGATATCAATGCCAACAACAATACGCCCGCCATCATGTCGAACGCGGTACTTGCATGGCAGGCTTCCAGAAAACTGAAGCTGCACACCCACATCATGTTTGAGGGAAAACAGTCAACCTACAATACCGACTTGGTGAAGATTGTTCAGATATACAAGGAGATGGACATGGCCGAAGATGCTTACGCCCGGGAAGATATGGTGGAATATGAATACTATATGGAACACACACTTGAGCTGGCTAAGGAAATGGTCTTCAAGAGGAATATGCCAGCCCGTGTACTCTTCAATGTCGGCGCAGACTTCCAGTTAGGTCCCGTGACGCTGGGACTGAACATCCATAACCTCTTCAATACTTATTATGAGCGTAGCGGTATGAACACCAACGTCATTCCACAGAAGGGACGCTGGTGGATGGCTACTGTCAGCTACCATTTCTAAGATAAGGAAAAACTTGAGAAATCTAAGATAAGGAAAAATTTGTAATATATTTATGAAAAGACAAAGCATTCTTTTAACGCTGGCACTCATGGGTGCCGCTTATGCTATGGCGTGTACTAACTTCATCGTGGGCAAGAAGGCCTCGGTGGATGGTAGCGTCATCTGTTCGTATAATGCCGACTCGTATGGCGCGTTCATGAATCTGGCCCATTATCCCGCAGGAAAACACGCAAAGGGTGAGATGCGGAAAATCTACGAGTGGGACACCAACAAATACCTGGGTGAAATACCAGAAGCAGAGGAGACCTGGAACGTCGTCGGCAATATCAACGAGTGGCAGGTAACCATTGGAGAAACGACCTACGGAGGACGTGAGGAAATGGTTGATTCGACGGGTGTAATCGATTATGGTTCATTGATTTATATTGGCCTTCAACGATCGAAGACGGCTCGTGAGGCCATCCGCATCATGACGTCGCTGGTAGAGCAGTACGGCTACTATTCGGAAGGCGAAACATTTACCATCTGCGACCCCAACGAGGCTTGGATTCTGGAGATGCAGGGCTGCGGTCCTGACCGTCAGAAATCGAAGGAACGTGTGGTGTGGGTGGCTCGCCGTATTCCGGATGAGGCCATCTGCGGCCATGCTAACCAGAGTAGGATAGGGCAGTTCCCGTTGAAGGACAAGGAGAACGTGCTCTACTCGAAGAATGTCATTAAATACGCCCGCGCGATGGGGTGGTTTGATGGCAAGGACGAGGACTTTTCCTTCAAGAATGCCTATGCCTTCCCCGATTTCTCAGGTCGTCGTATCTGTGATGCCCGTGTGTGGAGCTTCTTCAACCATCACGTGAAGGGCATGGACCGTTACCTGCCGTGGGCTTTGGGCAAGGACAAGAATGCCGAGGACATGCCGCTGTGGGTCATTCCTGACCAGAAACTGAGCGTACAGGACGTCATGAGCGATATGCGCGACCACTTCGAGGGAACACCGATGGCCATTGACTCGACGGATATCGGCGGTGGCATCTGGCAGATGCCTTACCGTCCGACACCTCTTTATTTCAAGGTTGACGGCAAGAAATACTTTAACGAGCGTCCTACCTCGACGCAGCAGACATCATGGAGCTATGTCAGCCAGATGCGCTCATGGCTGCCTCGTGAGGTGGGCGGCTGCTTCTGGTTCGGTAATGACGACGGCAATATGGTGGCCTATACGCCTATCTACTGCTCCATGACCGAGCGTCCGGAGTGCTATAACACGCCTGGCGCCGACGAGGTAACCTTTTCGATGAAGAATGCCTATTGGGTGGAGAACTGGGTCAGTAACATGGTCTATCCGCGCTACAACATGCTCTTCCCGTCGTTAAAGGAGGTTCGCGATTCCTTACAGCAGGCCTATTTCGTCCAGCAGCAGGCTATTGAGGCACAGGCAAAGACGATGGAACCTGCCCAGATGCAGTGCTTCCTAAACGACTACAGCGTGCGTCAGGCACAGGCCATGCTGGAACGCTGGAAGCAGCTGGCTTTCTATCTGGTTGTGAAGTATAACGATATGGCTGTGAAACCTGAAGAAAACGGCCATTTCAAGCGTACTGAATATGGGCTGGGAGCTAGTGTCAAACGTCCGGGATTCCCCACGCCTTTTGCCCGTGAAATGATTAAGCAGACTGGTGACCGCTATGCCGTGCCTGAGGAATAGTGAAAGGAAAAAGGGTAGGAAGGTCAAAAGGTAAAAAAGGTAAAAAAGTAAAAAAGAGTGCGGAAAAATGGGTCTACCTTTGGTAGACTCGTTTTTTTATAGTACCTTTGCAGGTTGAATTGAAAAAGACAATAAAGCAATGAATGAAAATTTCAATAAAACGCTGAAATCTGCCGAGACAGAAGACTGGCTCGACCTGCATGTAGTGCGCCCCTTTTGCTACTGGTGGGCGGTGTTGTTTGCCAAGCTTGATATCCATCCCAATACGGTCACCATCATGTCCATGTTCGTTGGAGCCGCAAGTGCCCTCTTCTTCATGCATGGCAGCTTCTATTATGAAGGAACTACGGGACTGTTGCTGAACGTCGTGGCTATCCTGCTGCTGTGTCTTGCCGACATCTTCGACTGTACTGACGGACAGCTGGCCCGCATGACGGGTAAGAAGAGCCGTTTGGGACGCATTCTCGACGGTGTGGCTGGATTCACCTGGTTTGCACCCATTTATGTGCTGCTGGTCTACCGCTTCTATTTGTACCACGACATTGAGTTCGGATGGCTGGGTATCGAGAACAATGAGCAGAACACCATCATCGCTACGGCTGTGGTGTTTGTGCTAGGACTCATTTCCGGCATCAGCGGACTGGCTGGTCAGCAGCGTCTGGCCGACTACTACATCCAGGCGCACCTGTTCTTCCTGAAGGGTGAGAAGGGCAGCGAGCTCGACAATAGTGTTCAGCAGCAGAAGATATACGACGAAATGCCGGATGACGCACCACTCTACGAGCGCATCTTCCAGAAGTCGTACATCGGCTATACGCAGAAACAGGAGAAGCGCACACCCCAGTTCCAGCGTCTGCTTCAGACGTTGAAGAAGAACTATGGTGGTGTCGAAGGCATGCCTTATCCGTTGCGCGAGGAGTTCCGTTCGGAATCGAAGAAGATTATCTTCTGGAATGGTTTGCTGACATTCAATTTCCGTTCAGCCTGGCTGTTCCTTTTCTGTCTGCTGGATGTCCCCGTCATGAACTTCGTGTTTGAGATTGTGGCTCTTGGCCTGCTGACATATTACGTGAACCGTCGACATGAGAAACTCAGCGCTAAAATCACGGAAAAGCTGGCATGAAGTGGACTAAGCAACGACTCAACAACCTGTTCTTCATCCTGGGCGTAGCAGCCTGTGTGGTGATGTTGCTGACGTTTGACGTCAGCTTCGTTGAGTTGTGGCAGCACCTGTGTCATGCCGGCTACTGGCTGATACCCATCATTGGCGTCTGGCTGTTTGTATACGGGCTGAATGCGATGGCGTGGCTTTCAATCATCAAAGGCAATTGCAAAGGCGACGATGCCATCACAGAGAAATTGTCAAGCCGCCGTTTTTTCTGGCGTATCTACCGACTGACCATTACCGGCTATGCCCTGAACTATGCCACTCCCGTGGGTGGACTGGGGGGGGAGCCCTATCGTATCATGGAACTCTCGAAGGACATCGACAACCAGCATGCTACTTCGTCGGTCATCCTCTATGCCATGATGCATTTCTTCGCCCACTTCTGGTTCTGGTTTATCAGTATCTTCATCTATCTGGTACTCGTGGTCATTGGCGACCTGCCCATCACGACAGCCATCGGCATCATCCTGGGCATCATCGTGGTGTTCTGCCTGCTGGCCTTCTACCTGTTTTCCCAGGGCTACCGCAACGGACTGGTGAAATACGTTCTGGGCGTTATCAGCCGCATTCCAGGACTGAAGAAATGGACGTTGCGCTTCTGGGTACGTCACAGCGAGGCTATCACGAATATTGACCAGCAGATAGCCGCCCTCTATAGTCAGGACACCCGTGCCTTCTATCGTAGTCTGGTGTTGGAATACTTTTCGCGTGTTGTCCAAAGTTCGGAGGTGATGTTTATGCTGTTGCTGTTTGGTATAGACTGTGGCGGAGGACTGGGCGGACTGACGCTGACCTTCCTGCACAGCATCCTTATCGTGTCGTTCACCACGCTGTTTGCCAACCTCATCGGTTTCCTGCCTATGCAGTTGGGTGTCCAGGAGGGTGGTTTTGTGCTTTCCATTGCTGCCCTTGGACTGTCGGCAGCCTTGGGCATCTTCGTCAGTATCATCTGCCGTGTGCGTGAAATCATCTGGATAGCCATCGGTATGGCGCTGATGAAATTAAAAGAATAAAAAAATAAAAAGAATAAAAGACTTAAATAAGAAAACAATGAATTATTTAGACAGAAACGAATTTAACTTTGAGCCCAGCCAGAAAGTGGTTGAGGCCATCAAGAGTTTTGACCCGAAAGACTTGTGTTTCTATACACGTATCTATGATCAGGGAAAGAAGAGTGTCATCAGCGTCCGTCTGAGCGAAATCTACAATATCCCCGAGGAGCAGGTGCTGCTGACCTACGGTGGTGAGGACATGCTGAAGAATGCCATCCACTACTTCCTCAGCATCAATAGCCAGGAAGGAGCTACCGAGCCCAATACAAAGATTCTCATTCCCGAGTTCTCATGGTGGTACTACAACCGCGTGGCCTCTGAGTGTGGCGGTACCTTCGAGATGTATCCTCTGCATGAGAAGGAAGATACCTTTGCCTACGATATAGACGAGGTCATCGAGTACACCAACCGCGTACATCCCCGTATGCTGCTACTGGCATCGCCCAACAATCCTACGGGTAATGGTTTGACTCCCGAAGAGACTGGACGCATCATGGAGAATATCCCAAGCGACACGATGGTACTCATCGACGAGGCTTATGCCAGCTTCATCTCAATGGATACAGACTACATCGCTCCGTTGGTGAACAAGTATTCGAACCTGATTATTTCGCGTACGCTCAGTAAGTTCTATGGACTGCCTGGTCTGCGTTGCGGTTTCGGCTTCATCGGCAAGGGTCACGACCAGTTCCTGAGCTATGTCAACAAGTATCTGGGCTACAACCGCTTCTCTGAGGCTGTGGCACTGGCTGCCCTCGACAGCAACGAGCACTATCGTCAAGTTGCTGATGACATGGAATGGGGACGCCAGCTGTACAAGAAGGAGCTTGGCTCGCTGCCTGGCTTTAAGGTGTACAAGTCGGTGGCCAATTTCATCCTCATCAAGTATCCCTTGGAAATCAAGGACGCTCTGATGGAAGCCCTGAAGGTTCAGGACTACAAGATCAAGTTCATGGGCGACAAGGGTCTGGAGTCGTGTCTGCGCATCACGCTGGGTCGTAAGGAACAGACGCAGACTGTTGTCGACACCATCCTGCGAGTCCTGAAGAAATCATAATTATCAATTCTCAATTGTCAATTATCAATTTTCAATATGGTTGGAGTCATATTAGCAGCAGGAATGGCCAAGCGGCTACGCCCTTTGACCGATACCAAGCCCAAGTGTCTGCTTGAGGTTGGTGGGAAGACGCTGTTGGAGCGTACCGTTCGCGCTATGCAGCAGGCAGGAATTACGGAGTTTGTGGTCGTTACAGGTTATCGCGCCGACCAAATCCGCGATTTCCTCACAGCTTATAGCCAAAAGCTAACAGCTAACAGCCAACAGCCCCACTTCACCTTTCTCCACAACGCCGACTACGAGCACAACAACAACATCTACTCGCTGTGGATGGCGATGGATGTGGTGCGTGGCCGTGACTTCCTGTTGATGGACAGCGATATCCTCTGCGATCCTGCAGCCGTCATGCGCATTGCACGGGAACAGGAGCCTGCTCTGGCCCTGAACCGTCATGAGTGCGGCGAAGAGGAAATCAAGGTCATTGTAGATGCTGACAACCATATCACCGAAATCAGCAAGGTGTGCAGCATTCAGGATGCCATCGGCGAGTCGGTGGGCATTGAGAAGATGACTGCTGACTATAGCGAGGCGCTCTATCACGAACTGAAGCAGATGATTGAGCAAGAAGGGCTCATCGACGTCTTCTACGAACGTGCCTTTGAGCGACTGATACCTCAGGGTCACACCTTCCGCGTGGTAGATACCACCTGCTACTTCTCATACGAGCTTGATACGCCTGAAGATTTCCAGCGAGCACAGGAACTGATGCCCAAGGAATTGCTGTAAATAGTAAATCGTCAAATAGTAAAAAGATTGATGACTGCCGTAATTGTTACCATGCTAATTCTGGCCTACGTGCTCATTGCTACGGGCCACATGACGGGAGTAAACAAAGCTGCCATCGCCATGTTCCTCGGAACAGTAGGATGGGTGGTATATGTCTCGTGGGGCGAGGATTTCGTCATGGCTCAGTATCCGCACGACTACCTGAAATGGCTGAATGGTGCAACTGCCACCAGTGAGACAGTGAAGCTATATATATATAATAAGGTGTTCCTGAGCTATGTGGGCAAGGCAGCAGCTATTGTGCTGTTCCTGCTCGCCACCATGTCGATTGTGGAGTTGCTGAACAACAACGGCTGTTTTGATTTCATTACGGAATGGATTCGTACGAGAAACTCGAAACGTCTGCTGTGGACTATCACGCTGGCCACCTTCATCCTCTCGGCGAATCTGGACAACCTGACAACAACGACGATGATGCTGGTCATCATGCATAATATCCTGCAGAACTCACGACAAAGGATGTATGTGGGGGCGGCCATCGTGCTGGCTGCCAATGCAGGAGGCTGTTTCACGGTCATTGGTGACCCTATCGGACTCATCCTGTGGGGCGATGGCGCCGTGACAGCCAGTCATTTCTCAGCTTACATGGCCATACCAGCATTGCTGGCATGGATTATTCCCACCATTCTCATTAACCGTGAACTGCCTGACCGTCTTGACATCGCCTGGAGTCCGTCACCCTATCGTGGCGACGACACGCGTCTGAACCGCTGGCAGCGCATTGTCATGCTCGTGGTGGGTATTGGTGGGTTGTGGTTTATCCCTACCTTCCATAACATCACCAAGTTGGCACCTTTCCTTGGCGCCCTGTGTGTGCTGTCGGTATTATGGGTGGTTAACGAGGCATTTAACCGAAAGCTCATCCATAGCGACCAGATGGTTCAGCGACGCATTCCCATGTCGCTGGCATACGGCTCGTTACAGCAGGTACTGTTTGTTACGGGTATCATGCTGGGTATGGGTGTGGTGACTGAAACTGGCGTATGGGATGATGTGGCAGAGTGGTTTGACATGTATGTCGACGACATCTGGATGATGGGCATTGGTGCTGGTATGCTCTCGAGCATCGTAGACACCTTTACAATTGCTATTTCCAATATTTCGCTCTATCAGGTCGGTATCGGCGACGTAGCCACCAATGGCGCTTACTGGATGATTATTGCTTATTCAACGGCTGTCGGTGGAACGCTGCTGGCTGTGGGTAGTGTCAGTGGCTTGGCTCTTATGCGTGCCGAGCATGTCAAGCTGGGATGGTATATCAAGCATTTCTCGCCCAAGGTGCTGTTGGGGTTTATTGTCGGATTTATAGCCCTTTGGCTGGAACTTAACTTCTTAGGAATGTGATGGATTATCAGGCCATTATCCAACGTTATTATCCGGAAGACGATGCATTACGACGTCTGCTTGTCAAGCATTCTCGTCAGGTGGCAGACAGGTGTCTCTCTATTGCAAGGAAGCATAGGGAGTTACCAGTTGATGTACAGTTTCTGGAGGAAGCTGCCATGCTCCATGATATAGGTATTTATCAATGCGATGCTCCTTCGATTCATTGTCATGGTAAGGAACCCTATTTGCGTCATGGACCAATAGGCGGTCAGCTGTTGCGTGAAGAGGGCTTCCCGCGTCATGCACGGGTGGCCGAGCGTCATACAGGGACAGGTTTGCTAGGCTATGAACCAGAGACATTGGAGGAACAGATTGTGTGCTATGCTGATAAGTTCTATTCCAAGTCGCATCCCGACCGTGTGTTGACCGTTGCCCAAACTGCCGAGTCATTGGAGAAGTTCGGTCACGATGGCGTGTTGAAGTTCCTCGGCTGGGCAGAACGTTTTGAATAGAAACATTGACTTATCTTAATAATTAACGTTAAATGCGGTAAATGCGGGTGGTATTCCGTAAATAATTTGTAAATTTGCAGTCGTGAAAAGAAAGACACTCCTGTTCATTGTGTGCTTTGTCATCATTTTCGTGGTGGCTGGGGTGCCTCGTTTCCATTTCCCGACAACCGTGGAAACACGTGACAGCATCATGCAGGACAGCGTTCCGGCAGATACCATTAGTGAAACACCTAAAGTGGTGCTGAACAGCGCAGACACCCTTACCGCTGATACCGTCGGCATGGACTCGCTACAACGACTGATATGGCTGCACAACAAGGAGATTGACGACTCTCTGCGTGCCGACTCCATTAACCGTCAGCGCAGGAACGGTATTGATGCTCCTGTGGAGTATACTGCCAACGACTCGATGACCTATGAGGGAGAAAGCGACATGGCCCATTTGTATGGCGATGCCCACGTAACCTATCAGAACATGGATCTGAAGAGCGACCAGATAATGATGTCGGTAGACTCCAGTCTGGTTTATGCCATGGGTACGACGGACTCTACAGGCAAGAGGAAAGGCTTGCCAGTTTTTAAGATGGGAAGCGATACCTATGAGAACGATACGATGGCCTTTAACTTCAAGACAAAGAAGGGCCTCATCAAAAATGTCTATACCCAACAGGATGATGGCTTCATGACTTCGGAGCTGTCAAAACGTGGTGCCAATGGTGAGATGTATCTCTATCATGGCCGTTATACCACCTGTGACCAGCCACATCCAGACTTCTATCTGGCTCTGTCGCGTGCCAAGGTCCGTCCAGGAAAGGATGTCGTTTTCGGACCGGCCTATCTGGTGGTTGCCGACGTACCGCTTCCGCTGGCTATCCCTTACGGTTTCTTCCCCTTTACCAAGAGTTACTCCAGCGGCTTTATCATGCCGACTTATGGTGACGAGACTTCACGAGGCTTCTATCTTCGTGATGGCGGCTACTATTTTGCCATTAGTGACAAGATGGACCTGAAACTAATTGGTGAGATATTTACTAAGGGTTCGTGGGGTATCTCGGCAGCATCTAACTACCGTAAACGCTACAAGCATAGTGGTCAGTTCTTCTTCAGTTATCAGAATACGGTGACAGGTGATAAGAACATGCCCGACTATATGAAGTCCACGAGCTATAAGTTGCAATGGTCGCACAAGCAAGACCCGAAGGCCAATCCTTTCCGCACATTGTCCGCTAGTGTGAATTTTGCCTCTACGGGCTATGATACGCACAACCTGACGTCGATGTATAATCCGCAGGCTATGACACAATCTACGCGAACGTCATCCGTCAACTATGGTGTCACCTTCTCAAGTCTTGGTATGAGCATCAATACCACGATGAACCTGAACCAGAACATGCGTGACTCCATCATAGGTCTGACACTCCCTGACGTCAACATTTCCGTATCGCGTTTCTATCCTTTCAAACGCAAGAAAGCCGCAGGTGATGAAAAGTGGTATGAGAAGATTTCGATGCAGTATACTGGTCATTTGCAGAACACCATCAACACCAAGGAGGACAAGCTGCTGCACTCCAGTCTGACCAAGGATTGGCGTAACGGCATGGAACATCGCATACCAATTCAGGCTAATTTCACCATGTTCGGCTACGTCAATGTGAATCCGTCATTCAACTTTACTGACCGTATGCTGACACAAAAGTACAAGCGTTCGTGGGATGAGGATGCACAAAAGGAACGCATAGACACACTCCAGGGCTTCTATAATATCTACGACTGGAACCTGTCGCTGTCTGTCTCGACGAAACTCTACGGTATGTATATCCCTAACCGCAAGTTGTTTGGCGATAAGATTAATGCCATCCGCCATGTGCTGACGCCGAATGTAAGCTTCACTTATACACCAGGTTTTGGTGCCAAGCATTATGGATACTACGATACCTATCAGAAAACTGATGCGTACGGTAATGTATCTCTGGTGGAATATTCGCCTTATACCGGTACGATGTTCTCGGCACCAGGCAAGGATATGCGTGGTACCGTGTCGATGTCGTTATCGAACAATGTGGAAATGAAGTTGCGTAACCGCGACGATTCGCTGGTGAAGGTAAGTCTGATTGATGAACTGGGCTTAAATATGTCGTATGATCTCGCTGCCAAGGAACGTCCGTGGAGTGATCTGGGTACCACATTACGACTGAAACTGAGCAAGAGCTATACGTTTAATCTGAGTTCTACATGGGCTACCTATGCCTATGAGGCTGACTCTGTGGGTGCAACGCCTTATGTCGGTACGCGTACAGAGTATAGCAAGGGACGCTTCGGACGCTTTCAGGGTATGTCACAAAACCTGTCGTATACCCTTGATGACAAGAAAATCACAAATCTCATCAAGTGGCTGAAAGGTGAACGTGTGGAGAAGAAAGATAAGGGTAGAAAGAAAAAAGACGATGAGGAAGAATATGATACTGGCGTAGAAACCAACTTAGATGCTGATTTGGAGGCAGGAAAGCATGGTGCCGAGCGTAGGGAGTCGTCGATGGCTGATACTGATGAAGATGGCTATATGCCATTTGCGCTACCGTGGTCGCTTAGTTTGGGCTATGGTATAACTATGCGTGAGGATACTGATGTCAAGAAGTTCAACTATGATACCATGCGCTATCCATATAAGTTTACACAGAACCTGAACTTTAGTGGTAATATCCGTCTGTCAGAGGGTTGGAATATCTCGTTCTCGTCGGGCTATGACTTCGAGGAGCACAAGATATCAATGACAACAGCATCGCTGAGCCGTGACCTGCATTGTTTCAATATGTCTTGCCAAGTGGTATTGTCACCGTACACCAGCTATAATTTCTCGTTCCGATGCAATGCGTCTACACTTACCGACGCATTGAAGTATGACAAACGTTCGTCGGCCTCCAATGCCGTACAGTGGTACTAAGGGGAATTGGCAATAGATATTGACAATTCGTAGTGCTTAATCCAGAATTAGGAGTTGAGTAGTGCCTTCAGCGATTCCTCTTCACCTACTACCCAGATGATGTCACCTTCCTGGAATTTTCGGTTGGGAGCGAAGCGTGAAAGGTTTTCCTTACCTTCTTCCAGACCAATTACCATACAACTGTACAGATAGCGGATGTCGCTTTCTGCGAGCGTTTTGCCTATGAATGGGCTATCTGCACCAATAATGAGCTGACGGAGTTTCATCTCACGGTTTTCCAAATACATGTCTTCCGAAATGAGATCTGTCTCCAAGGCATGTCCGAACTTACTCAGCTGTTCGTCACTACCGATGACTTGCAGACGGTCGCCAGGGAAGATAACATAGTCGCCATCGGGAATGTTCAGACGGAAGTTGGCACGCAGAATGCTACTGATGTGCACACCGTACTTACGACCTAAGTCGAGCTGTTTTAACGAGCTGCCCATCCACATTGAGTTCATGGGAACGTTGAAGTCGGCAATGTGTACGTCACGGTCCAACAGACGACCTTCATATAGCGGACGCTTGGTGCCGTGAACCTGTGCTACTATATCACGTGAACGCAGGTTCATCATGAATAGACGCTCCAGTTTGATGCTGCGCTGCTTGACCGTTCTCGACAGTACCATCAGACCGATGGCTATGATACCGATGGTAATCATGACGGCATTGGTGAAGTGGCTCAGAAAGTTGCAGATATAGAAGATGAAGAAGACACCAATCATGACACGTACCAGAACGGTAAACAGCAGTGGCACACGGTTGCGGTTGCTCTCTTCCCATAGTGCACGCCACTCTTCCGAACGGTTCTTTTTCATAATCATAGCACGTAGGAATGGTGATATGAACAGCACGGTGAGTACACCTGTAATGGCGTTGGCATACCAGTGGAGCTCCCAGCCAGGCAATAGACGACGCATGAAGGGCAGTACGAATGTAAACATGATAGCAACGGTAGCAGCAGACAGAATGCTATAGATGAGTGTGTTCACAGCCATAGCTGTTAGCAGTTGCTTCCATTTGTTTTGCTCTGAAGGTGCTGAATGACTGGTACTCAGGTGGTTCATCAACTTGATAACCTTCGTTGGCAGATGATGTTCCAAATGTGTGTAAGCCGGTGTGGCAAGCCGTATCATGTAAGGTGTGAGGAAAGTGGTTATAACTGATACGGCTACCACCACCGGATAGAGAAAGTCGCTGATGACACCCAATGACAGTCCCAGCGAGGCAATGATAAACGAGAATTCACCAATTTGAGCCATCGAGAAACCGCAGCGCATGGCACTCTTCAGACTCTCGCCGCCTAACATGAAGGCTATGGTGCCGAAAATACTTTGTCCAATAAGGATGGTGAGTACCAGCAACAGGATGGGTATCGCATAGCTGACGAGTATTTCCGGGTCGACGAGCATACCTACCGATACGAAGAATATGGCACCAAATAGGTTTTTGACAGGCTCTACGAGTTTCTCAATACGTTCGGCTTCAACGGTTTCTGCAAGGACACTACCCATAATGAAGGCACCGAAAGCTGATGAGAAACCGACTTTCGTCGAGAATACAGCCATCGCACAGCATAAGCCTAACGATACTACCAGCAGCACCTCGGCATTGATGAGACGACGCACCTTCCGCAGGAAGGCCGGTACGGCAAAAATACCCACAACCAACCAAAGTACGAGGAAGAAGCCGATCTTCATAATAGATCCCAACATCTGACCGCCATCAGGGTTGTTTCCGCTGGCGATGGCACTCAGCATCACCATCATGACGATGGCGAGAATGTCCTCCAGAATCAGCACCGACATCACCATACCAGCAAACTGCTGCTGGCGTAGTCCAAGGTCGTCGAAGGCCTTATATATGATGGTTGTCGATGACATGGCCAACATACCACCCAGGAAGATACAGTCCATGCGCGACCAATTGAATGCATGGCCTACGAAAACACCCAGCATGGCCATGGCGAAGATGATGGAGATGGTCGATATGATGGGCGATGCTCCCATCTTTAGGATTTTCTTGAACGAAAAGTCGAGTCCCAGCGAAAACAATAGGAACATCACACCGATGTCAGCCCACAGATGAACGTTTTCGGTGTCGGCCACCGATGCCGTATAAGGCATGTGGGGTGATACGAGGAAACCTGCTACGATGTAGCCCAGGACAAGGGGCTGTTTCAGACGTTTGAAAACTAGTGTGACCACGCCCGCCATCATCAGCATGAGCGCAAGGTCTTCAATCATTGTGGGTAGTTCAGCCATGATTGTTTAATGATGAGTGTTAAATGATAAGTGTCTTAATCGTTAAAGCCTCCGACGAGCTGGCAAATTTTGACGATGACCTGCATAGCTTTCTCCATTGACTGAATAGGTACGAACTCATAGGGGCCATGGAAATTAATGCCACCAGCAAAGATGTTGGGACAGGGCAGACCCTTGAAGGACAGTTGGGCACCGTCAGTACCACCACGGATGGGACGCACCTTTGGAGCCACACCTACCTCCTGCATGGCGCGCAACACCAGGTCAATGACGTGCATCTGCGGGTCTATCTTCTCCTTCATATTATAATACTGGTCGTTGACGATGGCCTCTACCGTGCCTTCACCGTACTTGGCATTCATTTCCTCTGCACATTTCTGAATGAAGCGCTTACGGTCTTCAAAACGGTCGCGGTCGTGGTCGCGGATAATATAGCTCATTTTGGCCTGTTCGATGTTCGACGTAATGCCCAACAGATGATAGAATCCCTGATAACCCTCAGTGGTCTCTGGGGTTTCGTCGGCGGGCAACATGGTTGCAAACTCAGCAGCCAGAGCGTTGGCATTTACCATCTTACCCTTGGCGTAGCCAGGATGTACGCTGATACCCTTGATGGTAATCTTTGCCGAGGCAGCATTAAAGTTCTCGAACTCCAACTCACCCACATCACCACCATCCATGGTATAGGCCCATTCACAAGCGAATTTTTTCACATCGAAGTGGTGGGCCCCCATACCAATCTCCTCGTCAGGATTGAAGGCCACGCGAATCTTACCGTGTTTGATTTCTTTGTGCTCCTGCAGATACACCATGGCCTGTACGATTTCGGCTATACCGGCCTTATCGTCGGCACCCAGTAGTGTCTTACCGTCTGTCACAATGAGGTCTTCGCCCACATGTTGCAGTAGTTCGGGGAATTTTTTCGGTGAACTGACAATGCCCTCAGAGAGCAGTATGTCCGTACCGTCGTAGTTACGTACTATTTGTGGCTTGATATTGGCACCGCTACAGTCGGGACTGGTGTCGTAGTGTGAAATAAACCCGATAACAGGTACATCCTCCTTTGTATTGGCCTTCAGAGTCGCATACAGATAACCCTTGTCATCCAGTTCCACGTCGTCCAGTCCTTCGTGTTCCAGTTCTTTTTTCAGATACTCTGCAAACAATAGTTGCTTGCTGGTACTTGGCACTGTTTGGCTGTCTTCAGCCGACTGTGTATCGAACTTCGTATAGTTCAGAAATCTTTCACTAATGTTCATATTTGATAATCTGTGTTATATATTCTTGTTGTGATGGATCTGGTGGAATGGTTGTTTATTTCAGCCAACGGTCAAGCCAGTTGAAGAAGGTGCGCTGCCAAAGGATACCATTTTGGGGTTTCAGCACCCAATGGTTCTCGTCGGGGAAAATGAGCAATTCGGCAGGAATACCTTTCATGCGAGCAGCGTTAAAGGCTGACATTCCCTGCGTGTAGTTAATGCGGTAGTCCTTCTCGCCATGGATACACAGAATCGGCGTGTCCCACTTCTCCACCATCTTATGGGGTGAGTCGTGGTAGGTCTGTTTGGCACGGGGCATCTGCGGACGGTGCCAGTAGGCCTCGTCGTACTCCCAGTTCGAGAACCAGTTCTCTTCCGTTTCGGTGTACATAGCTGCCAGGTTGAAGGCACCGTCATGAGCGATGAAGGCCTTGAAACGCTTCTCGTGGATGCCTGCCAGGTAGTAGACAGAGAAGCCGCCAAACGAAGCACCTACAGCTGCCAGACGGTCTTTGTCGACGAAGGGCAGGTTTGCGGCAGCATCGTCGATGGCTGCCAGATAGTCCTGCATGCACTGTCCCGTCCAGTCGCCGCTAATCTCTTCCTTCCACTCCTGTCCGAAGCCAGGCAGTCCGTGACGATTAGGAGCAATAACCACATAGCCGTTGGCAGCCATGATCTGGAAATTCCAGCGGTAAGACCAGAACTGGCTGACGGGTGACTGCGGGCCACCCTCGCAGAAGAGCAGGGTAGGGTACTTCTTACCTTCCTCGTAGTTGGCAGGCAGCATGACCCATACCAGTTCCTCCTTGCCATCGGTGGTCTTCACCCACCGTTGCTGCATCTTGCCGAATGTCAGCTGGTCGAGGATGTGTTTGTTCTCGTTGGTCAGCTGAGCTATCTTGGCAGTCGACATGCCATTGCCCTCACGACTCTTGGTGGGCTTCACGGGCGGGTACACCATATAGATATCCGTGGGGGCGCTGAGGCTCTGACGAGTGGCCAGGATATGCTGTCCATTGTTGGCCATCTGCAGACTGGTCCAGTCATCCCACGTCTCAGTCAGCTGGATGATTTCACGTTTCTGGGTGGCCATATACATGTTGCAGCAGCCATGCCAGACACTGATGAAATAGAACAGCGGGTTGGTACTCTTTACTTTGTTAGGCTTTTGGCCATTGGTAGGAGGTGCCCAACAGAAGGCATCGATATCGCTTTTCCAATTGAGATACCACTTAGAACCATCAGCCAAAGAACAGATGCACAGGCGGTTGAGGTCTGCTTCGTAACCGTCGCGTTCCATCGAGAGCCATGCAATGTATTTGCCATCGGGAGAGAATTGCGGATTCTGGTCGTAGCCGACGTTGTTTTTCAGATTCTCCTTGGCGTTTACCGACTGAATGGCCAGTGTTCGTGTGGGATCTACGGCAGGAGCCTTGTAGTCGGCAGGCTTACAAAGGTTCTTTGTCTCATGGGTGTTTATGTTGTATAGATAAATGTCGGAGTCTGTCGATATGCTGTACTCCAGTCCGGTCTTCTTACGGCAGGTATAGGCAATGGTCTTCGAGTCAGGACTCCACGCCAGCTGTTCCATTCCACCGAAAGGCTCCATCGGACACTCGAAAGGTTCGCCCTCCAGGATATCAATGCCGTCATTGGCGATGGCAAAACCATCACCCACTGTATAGACGAACGGATGCTGGATGCTCTCCACGTAGTGATCCCAGTGACGATACATCAGATCGGTCACACGACGTCCTGTTGCCTTAGGCAGGTCGCTGGGGTTTTCCTTGATGACCTCGTGGAAGGGGATGCTCTTCAGGATGATGACTTTCTGGCGGTTGGGTGAGAACTTGAAGCCCTCTACCTGTCCGTCGGTATTGCTGAGCTGACGACGTGACGAACCATCAGCCTTCATGGCCCAGATATCACCGCCGCTGATGAAGGCAATGGTCTCTGCGTCTATCCATGTCGGATCAGTTTCGCTCTTCTGACTGGTACTCAATTGCTTAACGCCTGTTCCATCGCTGTTTACGACACAGATGACCTGACGGCTTTTGTTGGCCTTGACGCTGTAGTAGCCTACCTGATATACCACTTGTTTTCCGTCTGGTGAAGCCTCTACGGTACCGATGCGTCCCATCGCCCACAATGCCTCTGGCGTCATCATTCGGCTATTCAGTTTGATGTTACTTTTTTCGATTCTCACGTTGTCTTGTGCATTACTGGTGACTGGTACTGCCAACAGTACGGCAGTCACAACGGTCAGTATTTTACTCATATCAGTATGTTTTTGTTTGCAAAGGTACGAAAAAAAAGAAAAAAAATAATAGATATTAAAAATAATTTGTATCTTTGCACGCAAAATAGACTAAGACGACCCTTTATGAACAAATCGAAGCTACTGAGCGTTCTTTTCATACTGTCCATGACGATTATTCCCCTGATGTCGTGTCAAAATGGCAAACACAGGGAGATTAAGGCCAGTCATGCTGACAGCGTGATGTTCGCTACTGGTGTCAAGAAGCAATATGAACAGATGATTGAGCTTGCTGACAGCTTCGAGACAAAGGGCGACCTTTCTCCCCTTGATGCTAATCGTTGGCGTGGCGTATCCTATTATCGCCGAGGACAATACCGCATGGCTGAGATATTCTATCGTAAGGCACTGGAATGCGACATCCGGAACGATCAGGACCAGCTGAACTACAACAAGGTAGCGCGCCGCCTGTCTGAATTGCTGCTGGTGAGGGGCGACTACGAGGGTTCGCTACAGGTGGCCATTCCTGCCGTGAAGAAGATGGACCAGACGGGCATTGGCTCCGATATCGACTATGCTATCCTACTGAACAATATCGGCTGTTGTCAGCTGAATCTCGGTCAGGACAAGGAGGCCAACGAGAGCTTCCTTACAGCCCGTGGCCACTATGCCAACCGCTGGCAGTCCGACAGCACGGGACGTGGTTTCCAGGAGGCCGTCATCGGTACGGTGTATACCAGTCAGGCTTACATCAATACGCGTCGCTATGCCGAGTCCATCTACTGGATTGACCGCACGGAGATGCTGTTGGGCAAGTACCGGCAGAGGAGCGACGCCCGCACGGAGTATTTCGACGAATACCAAGGGCGTATCGAGATTATGCGTGCTGTGGCTTTGCAGGGTCTCAACAAAAGCCAAGAGGCTGCTGCTGCCTATAAGCGTTTCCTTGAGACCGACTATTCGAAGACGGCAGCAGGCCGCATCAATGCTAACGACTATCTGATGGTGGCCAAGCGTTACCGTGAGGCTGCCGACAACTACCGCTACCTAGATAAGGCGTTGGCAGACTGGGGCATGGAGGAGTCGCTGGACAACATCCAGCTGTACATCCTGCCGAAATATAAGGCGAATGCTGAGGCTGGCCGTGGTGATTCGGCGATGGTCATTGGCCGCCACATCATGGGTGTTCTCGACGATGCCATTACCGGTCAGAAAAACAGCGCCACAGCAGAGTTGGCAACAATTTACGATACGCAAGGCAAGGAAGCCGAGATAGCCCAGCGGGAGATGGACCTGACCCATTCGCGACTGGTGGGAACGGCTGTAACCCTAATATTGCTCATTATCTTCTTCACGGTCTATACGCTGCACAAGCGTAGGTCAGCCCATCGTCTAGCTGCTGCCCATGAACGTCTGGAAGATGCTCACGCCAAGCTGCAGACGGCCTACGACCAGTTGGAGAAGACCACGAAGGCCAAGGAGCGTATTGAGTCGGAGCTGCGCATCGCCCGTAACATCCAGATGTCGATGGTTCCCAATATCTTCCCCGACATTGACGGCATCGACCTCTATGCTGCTATGACGCCAGCCAAAGAGGTGGGAGGCGACCTGTATGGTTACCTGTTGCAGGGCGACGAGCTCTACTTCTGTGTGGGTGATGTCTCGGGCAAGGGTGTGCCCGCCTCCCTGTTCATGGCTCAGGCTACGCGATTGTTCCGTTCATTGGCAGCCCAGCACATGATGCCGTCAGAAATCTGTACACGCATGAACAACGCGCTGACCGAGGATAACGAACAGGGCATGTTCGTGACGATGTTCATGGGACTGATACATCTGAAGAGTGGCCGTATGGAGTTCTGTAATGCCGGCCACAATCCACCTCTCCTTGACAATCCGCCACATTATATGGAGATGGAATCGAATGCACCCATAGGTCTTTGGCCGGGCATCGATTTTGTTGGCGAGTGTATTGAGAATGTCAAGGGAATGCCTATTTTGGTGTATACTGACGGTCTGAACGAAGCCGAAAACGAACATCAGGAACAGTTCAGCGACGAGCGTCTGCTGGAGATTCTGGCCAACAAGTCGTTTGGTTCAGCCAAGGAGGTTGTGGAGTACCTGCGTTCCGAGGTGGAACGACATCGTAATGGTGCCGATCCTAATGACGATCTCACAATTCTTTGCCTAAAGGTTGATTAGCGTTTGGCTATTAGCTATTAGCTGTTGGCTTTTGGCTGTTAGCGTTTGGCTTTTTGCCTTTTCCTTTGCCACGATGGTTGCCACCATGCCGACGGGGTTTTCCGTTGCTGCCACGACCGTGTCCGCCTCGTCCTCTGCTCAACTTTCGTGCAGATGACGGTTTGTATTCAGGTCCCTCGCCTAATCCTTCCGGCAGAGGGTTCTTCTCGATGACACGTTCCAAGAAACGCTCGATGTCGCCGAAGTAGCGCATATCGTTATCGCTGACAAATGTGATGGCCACGCCGTCGCGCTGTGCACGGGCTGTACGGCCAATGCGGTGAACATAGTCCTCGGCATCGCGCGGCACGTCGTAGTTGATGACGCACAGGATGTCGTCGATGTCGATGCCACGGGCTACGATGTCGGTAGCTACGAGCACGTTGACCTGTCCGGCCTTGAAACGGTACATCACATCGTCGCGCTCAGCCTGCGTCAGGTCTGAGTGCATGGCTGCGCAGTTGATGTTCATGCGCTTCAACTCGCGAGTGATGTCCTTCACCTTGTCCTTCTTGCCCGAGAAGATGATGACACGCTCCAGTTCTCCAGCCTTGAACAGATGGCGGATGATGCCCAGCTTCTGGGGTTCGTAGCACACGAATGCCGACTGCTGAATCTTCTCAGCGGGTTTCGATACGGCAATCTTCACCTCTACAGGATTATATAATAAGGTACGCGCGAGTTGCTGTATCTTTTGGGGCATCGTTGCCGAGAACATCACGGTCTGGTGCTCCTTGGGCAACAGCTTGGCAATACTGAGAATATCGTCCGAGAATCCCATGTCGAGCATGCGGTCTGCCTCGTCGAGCACAAAGAACGATAGCCGACTCAGGTCAACATGTCCCATGCGGATATGGCTGAGCAGACGGCCTGGTGTGGCAATAATCACGTCGGCACCCATTTTCAGGCCTTTTGTTTCCACATCGAAACGGCTGCCGTCGTTGCCGCCATAAACAGCAACGCTACTGATGCCGTCGAGATAGTAGCCGAAGCCCTGCATGGCCTGGTCTATCTGCTGTGCCAGCTCGCGTGTGGGAGCCATCACAATGCAGTTAACGGCATCCTTGGGATAGCCGCCATCGTCGAGCATGCTCAGAATAGGCAGCAAGTAGGCAGCAGTTTTGCCCGTACCGGTCTGTGCGATACCGATGAGGTCACGCTCGTCCAGAATCTCAGGAATACATTTCTCCTGTATGGGTGTCATCTCCTCGAAGTGCATGTCATACAGCGCATCGAGAATGTTGTCATTCAGATATGTTTCTTCGAATGTCACTTAATTGTCAATTATCAATTCTCAATTATCAATTATAATCAGTTCGGTGCTTGCCTATAGCAGAAGTAGGCAATGAAAGTATATAAGATGTTCGGCATCCAGGCTGCCAGCATAGGCGGCGTACCGGCATTGATGGCAAAGGTGGCGCTGATGGTCTGCAAGAGGATGTAGGTGAACGACAGCGCCAGACCGATACCGAGGTATAGGCCCATGCCACCCTTGCGCTTGCGCGACGACAGGGATACACCGATGATGGTGAGGATGAACGAGGCAAACGACGAGGCGATGCGCTTGTGGTATTCCACTTCGTACTGCACAACATTGCTCGAACCGCGCTCTTGCTGCTTCGATATGTAGCGCAGCAGTTCCGGCGATGTGAACGTCTCCTGCTGACCCTTCGAAAACACGAGGTCCATGGGTTCCATCTGTATCAACGTGTCAATTTCACCACCGCTTTTAATCTGTTCGCGCATTCCTTTCAGCGTACGGATCTTATAGTTGCGAGCCTTCCAGTGGTAGCGTGAGTCGCTGATGGTGTCGTACTGGATGACGCTGGCATTCATCTGACTCACCATCTTCTTGTTTTCAAACTTATACAGCGCAAAGCCATAGCCCGTCTTGCGGGTGTCATCGTATTGCGAGATGTAGGCCACCACGCCATGGTCGACCATCAGTTGGATGTTCGATGCCGACGTATTCTTCTTATTGTTCTTGTACAGCGACTCAAAGTCGTGGCGAACCACCGTTCCTTTCGGAATGACGTAGGAGCCAAGGTAGAAGTTCAGTATGGCGATGATAGCTGCCGAGATGAAGTAAGGCCTTAGCAGTCGCTTGAAACTCATGCCGCATGCCAGCATGGCGATAATCTCAGAATTGCCTGCCAGCTTCGATGTGAAGAAGATGACGGCAATGAACACGAACAGTGGCGAGAAAAGGTTGGCGAAGTAGGGTACGAAGTTGGCGTAGTAGTCGAACACGATGGCCCTAAGTGGTGCGTGGAAGTTCGTGAATTTCGCCAGATTCTCGTTGACGTCGAAGACGATGGATATGCTGATGATGAGCAGGATGGAGTAGATATAGGTGCCGATGAACTTCTTGATGATGTACCAGTCCATGCGTTTCACATGCCTGAAGACGTTCAGGTGCTTCATCCATGCCAGCTTGTGCCAAGGCAGTCCGCGCACCCACCTCATAAACGGGTGCAACAGGATGAGCAGCTTCATCCACAATGTCCGTATCCTCTTCAATAATTTCTTTAGCACCTTTTTATTCTTTAATTATCAATTATCAATTGTCAATTATCAATTATCAATTATCAATTATCAATTATTTCCTACCTTCTTCGTCCTAAATTATCTATCACGCTGCGCTTCCACTGCATAAAGTCGCCCTGCTCAATATGCTGACGGGCATCGCCCACCAGTCGCAGATAGAATGCCAGGTTATGGATACTGGCAATCTGCAGGGCCAGCAGCTCCTGAGCCTTGAACAGGTGGTGCAGGTAGGCCTTTGTATGCAGGCGGTCGATGTCGCAGCCGTCGGGGTCGATAGGTGAAAAATCGTCCTCCCACTTCTTGTTGCGCATGTTCATCGTGCCCTCGTAGGTGAAGAGCATAGCATTACGGCCGTTGCGGGTAGGCATCACGCAGTCGAACATGTCGACACCACGCTCAATGGCTTCCAGGATGTTCTGCGGCGTACCGACTCCCATCAGGTAGCGCGGACGGTCCTTGGGCAGGATGGCGTTCACCACCTCAATCATGTCGTACATCACCTCGGTAGGCTCGCCCACGGCCAGTCCGCCGATGCTAGCACCACCGCCGTCGTTCAGTCTGCCCAATACGTCGCAGACATGCTTGGCGGCATCCTCGCGCAGGTCCTTATAGGTACAGCCCTGCACGATGGGGAACAACGTCTGGTTGTAGCCGTACAGCGGTTCCGTCTCGTTGAAGCGCATCACGCAGCGCTCCAGCCATCGCTGGGTCAGTCCCAACGAGTTCTTGGCATACTGGTAGTCGCTCTGTCCGGGGGGACACTCGTCCAGCGCCATCATGATGTCGGCACCGATGATGCGCTCTGTGTCCATCACGTTCTCCGGCGTAAAGATGTGCTTCGAGCCGTCGATGTGCGAGCGGAACTCACAGCCTTCCTCCTTCAGTTTGCGGATGCCGGTCAGCGAAAATACCTGAAAGCCGCCTGAGTCAGTCAGAATGGGACGGTCCCACGTGTTGAACTTGTGCAGACCGCCGGCCTTGCGCAGAATGTCAAGACCCGGACGCAGATACAGGTGGTAGGTATTGCCCAGAATAATCTGTGCCTTCACCTGTTCGCGCAGCTCCTGAAAGTGCACGCCCTTCACGCTGCCGCATGTTCCCACGGGCATGAAGATAGGCGTCTTGATCTGACCGTGGTCAGTGGTAATCACGCCTGTCCTTGCATCTGAGGCATTGTCGCTATGTTGTACTTCAAACGTCATGATATGGCGGTAGCAAATTTTTCACTCTTCACTCTTTACTTCCTCTGGAATGGTGAAGTCCATCGGATGTTCCACCAACTCGTTGGTCAGCGCGAATTTCCAGACATCCTGGACGTTCTCCACGTAGTGGAAATTGACGCCCTTCAGGTACATCTCGGGAATCTCCAGAATGTCCTTCTCGTTCTCCTGACACATCACGATATCGGTGATGCCGGCACGCTTGGCAGCCAGAATCTTCTCCTTGATGCCACCCACGGGCAGCACCTTTCCACGAAGGGTAATCTCGCCGGTCATGGCCGTATTCTTGCGCACTTTGCGCTGGGTCAGAGCCGAGGCTATCGAGGTGGCGATGGTGATGCCTGCCGACGGACCGTCCTTGGGTGTGGCACCTTCGGGCACGTGGATATGGATGTTCCAATGGTCGAAAATGCGATAGTCGATGCCCAGCACGTCAACGTGGGCCTTGACATATTCCAGGGCGATGACGGCACTCTCCTTCATGACGTCGCCCAGGTTGCCGGTCAGCGTGAGCTTCGCACCCTTGCCCTTCGACAGCGATGTCTCGATGAACAGTATCTCACCGCCAACGCTGGTCCAAGCAAGACCGGTGACGACGCCGGCATAGGCGTTGCCCTGATAGATGTCGCGATAGAAGGGTGGCTTGCCCAGCAGGTCCTCAATCTCCGTCGGGGTAATCTTCTCGTAAGGCAGCTCGCCGTTTTCGGCCTTCTTGAAAGCCATCTTGCGCAGCGCCTTGTTGATTTGCTTCTCCAACTGGCGCACGCCGCTCTCACGCGTGTACTGTTCTATAATCTTCTCGATGGCGGGCTTGCTGAATGTCAGCTTCTTGTCGTTCAGACCCGTGTTCTCCTTCTCCTTCGGGACAAGGTGACGCTTCGCAATCTCGTATTTCTCCTCGGTGATGTAGCCGCTGACCTCGATAATCTCCATACGGTCCAGCAACGGACGGGGAATGGTGCCGAGATTGTTGGCTGTGGCAATGAACATCACCTTCGACAGGTCGTAGTCCACATCCAGGTAGTTGTCGTGGAAGGCACCGTTCTGCTCGGGGTCGAGCACTTCCAACAGGGCTGAGGCAGGGTCGCCGTTATGGGTGTTCTGCGTCACCTTGTCAATCTCGTCGAGAATGAACACGGGGTTCGACGAGCCTGCCTTCTGGATATTCTTGATGATACGGCCGGGCATAGCACCAATGTAGGTGCGACGGTGTCCGCGAATCTCAGCCTCGTCGTGCAGACCACCCAGCGACACACGCACATATTTACGCTTCAGGGCGTCGGCAATCGACTTGCCCAAAGAGGTCTTACCAACTCCCGGAGGACCGTACAGGCAGAGAATGGGGCTTTTCAGGTCGCCCCTCAGCGACAGCACGGCAATATACTCCAGGATGCGCTCCTTCACCTTCTCCATGCCATAGTGGTCACGGTCCAGAATCTTCTGCGCACGCTTCAGGTCCATGTCGTCCTTCGTACACTCGTTCCAAGGCAGTTCCACCAGCGTCTGCAGGTAAGTCAACTGCACGTTATAGTCGGGCGAGTTCTGGTTCACCTGGTCCAGCTTCTCCACCTCCTTATAAAAGAACTTCTCAATCTCCTCGGGCCACTTCTTCTTACGCGCCTTCTCCAGCAGGTCCTTCTTCTCGGGCGTACTCTCGTTGCCCATCTCGGCCTGCAGGTTCTTTATCTGCTGCTGCAGGAAGTAGTTGCGCTGCTGCTCGTCAATGTCGTCGCGCGTCTTGTTGCGGATATCCAGCTTCAGGTTCTGCAGGTTAATCTCACGGTTGACGATACGCAGCGTGTTGAACAAGCGCTCCTTGATACTGTCCATCATCAGCAGGCTCATCTTCTCCTTGATGGAGAACGGCAGGTTCGAGCAGATGAAGTTCAGCGCCATGATGTTGTTGTCCACATTCTTGATGGCAAACGACGCCTCGTCAGGAATGTCGTCGCTCATGTTGATATACTCCACCACCTGGTGGCGCAGGTCCTCCACGGCCGTCGTAAACTCCACGTCGCGGCGGTCAGGCTCCACCTCGGGAGCTATCGCAGCATGTCCCACCAGATAGGGCTTGTACTTCTCCAGTTCCAACAGTCGCAAACGTCCCAGGCCCTGTACGATGGCCGTAATGTTGCCATTAGGCAGCGTCAGCGTCTTCAGCACTTTCGCATACACACCCATGTCGTGCAGGTCGGCACGTATGGGACTCTCCACCTCAGGGTCGCGCTGTGTTATTACGCCAATCAGTGTACCCGATTTCTCAGCCTTGCGGATGAGCGTCATGCTCGACTCGCGGCCAATCAAAATGGGTGACACGACACCTGGAAACAGTACCAGGTTTCTGACAGGCAATATGGGCAGTGAGTCGGGCATTTGCAGGTTGGTCAGGTCGCCGTAGTCGCCCTCTATATCGGCAATCATCGAAAACGACCTGTTCTTGTTATCCATGTACATTGTTATATTATCTTTCGTCATAATCTTTCAAATCTTTTAGTCCTTGTCAGCCTTCCACAGCTCGTTCAGTTTCTGCTGCACGGCAGGAGCCAAGGGCTGCCCATCCTTGTCTATGGTACGGATTCTCTGTGTTTGCAGGTTGATGGCGGCCATTGTGATGGCCACGGTCATCAGTAGAATTTTTTTGTTCATTCTTTGTCTTATTGTTGAATTTGGGTGCAAAGGTACGAAAAAATAAAAAAATAAAATAATAAAAAATGAATTATTTAAATGAATACGGCAAACTGTCCGCTCCCCTTTAGGGATTCACAGGCTGCCCCTGAAGTATCAGCTCAGTCAGGTATTTTGCCTGCTGAGTCAACACACCTTCTTGATACGTCTGGCCGTTAGTGTAAATAATTAGTACCTTTATAGCACCATAAACAGTTAATATGGGTAATAAAAGCGTACAATTGTGATACAATGTTGGCAAATGTTAAAAGTGTTTCTAAGCTATAAACACAATGTTCATAAGCAATAAACACAGTGTTTATAGGCAGTAAACATTTTTATAAACGGCAGCTGAAATTTTTCCGTATGGTAAAAAGTTCGTATCTTTGCAAGCGAACTCTAACGTTAGGGCTGTAGTAATTCCTGGGACAGTATAAAGAACAATCCAAAAAGGAAACTGAGCCTTGTCGAAATGACAGGGCTCAGTCTTTTTTCTACAACTATATATTGGGGCGTGGACGTTAGCACAGCTTGCGCGAGCCGTCGCCGATGACAACGTCATAGACCTTCGGTTCGTGTCCGTACTTAGCGTTGAACTTCTCCTTGGCCGTGGCAATGAACTGCTTGTAGAGGTCGTTGCGTACGAGGTTGATGGTGCAACCGCCGAAGCCGCCACCCATAATGCGTGACCCCGTGACACCGCACTCCTTGGCTATGTCGTTCAAGAAGTCGAGCTCTTCGCAAGAGACCTCGTAGTCTTTCGACAGACCTTCGTGAGTCTGATACATCAGTTCGCCGACACGCTCATAGTCGCCTTCGTTCAGGGCGTCGCAGACAGCCAGCACGCGGTCTTTCTCACCGAGCACGAACTTGGCACGCTTGTAGTCTTCTTCGCCGACTTCGGCACGGACTTCGTCGAGTTGTTCCCATGTGCAGTCGCGCAGAGTCTCGAACTTACCTTCGGGGTGCTTGGCCTGGATGTGCTTCACCACGTTCTCGCATGAGTTGCGGCGGTCGTTGTAGGGTGAACCGGCCAGCTGGTGCTTTACGACGCTGTCAAGCAGTACAAGACGGTAGCCGTCGGGCTTGAAGGGGAAGTATTCGAATTCACGGCTACGGCAGTCGAGTCGCATCAGACAGCCTGCCTTTCCGAAGACGGAAGCAAACTGGTCCATGATGCCGCAGTTGACGCCGCAGTAGTTATGCTCGGTAGCCTGTCCGGCGAGAGCCATGTCCCACTGGGATACCTTGTTGTCGCCGAATATGTCGTTCAGACCGCAGGCGAAGCAACTTTCCATAGCTGCCGATGACGACATGCCGGCACCTAAGGGAACGTCGCCGGCAAAAGCAATGTTAAAGCCTTTAACGGGAACGCCTAACTTCCTCATCTCCAAGGCGATACCGTAGATATAACGGGCCCATGATGCACGGGGGCCAGCTGGGTCGTTAAGGTGGAAGTCAACACGGTCCTTGAGGTCGATGGCATAGGCCATGACGGTGTCCTCGGTACCGTTGGCACGCATCTCGGCCATGATACCTTTGTCGACGGCTCCAGGGAATACAAAGCCTCCGTTGTAGTCGGTGTGTTCGCCAATGAGGTTAATACGGCCTGGTGAGGCATATACGTTGCCGGTCTTTCCATCAAAGTGCTTGATGAAACGGCTTCTTACAAAATCTATTTCCATCATAATTGTTTAGAGTTGAATGATGTGATTATTTAATCTACCGGAATGTCCTTGTTGACGTTCTTAGAACCAACGAGGGCGTACCAGAACATGTAGCCCATGGCCAGCAGAGGCACGATGTAGCTGATCATGTAGCCGGTACTGTCGGCAATGAAGTTCTGAATCAGGGGGAGCACGCCGCCACCGACAACCATCATCATGAAGATACCTGAGGCCTGAGCGGTGTATTTTCCAAGTCCCTCAGTGGCCAGATTGAAGATGCTGGCCCACATAATTGACGTACACAGTCCGCAGAGTACCAGTAGCATGGCACTGACAGGCACCTCGGTCATGGCGAACGACGAGCCGGTAAACAACGGCATGGAGGTCATGACGGTCTTGGGAATGAAGATGGCCAGCAGGATGAGAATCATGCCTACGCCATTGGTCACAATCATCATGGTCTTTGACGACACCTTGTTGGCAATGAAGCTGGAGCATAGACGGCCGACGAGCATCAGTAGCCAGTAGGTACCTGCTACGAAGCCGCCAATGGCAGCAGCGTTGGCAAGCAGTCCGGCACCCTTGTCAGTGGTATCGGCAATATAGAAATTGAGTGTTCCTGGAATGCCGACTTCGACACCGACATACAAGAAGATTGCAATGACGCCAAGCAGACAGTGACGGAACTGCCACGGGGAGTGCTCGAATTTTGTCGCTGCGGTGACTCTGCCAATTTCGGGGTCCTTGATGGGGATGAGTGCCAGCGCAATGAAGGCTGCGGCAAAGACGGCCATTGCAATGTACAGCACGAGGTTGATTTCCACAAAGTCGGTATCTTTGGTCACTTCACCAATAAGGGCACCAACCAACATGGGAGTCAACGTACCGGAGAGTGAGTTCAGCGTACCTCCCATGAGGTTCAGCTGGTTACCGCGGTTACCACCGCCACCCAGCAGGTTCAGCATGGGGTTGACAACGGTGTTCAGCAAGCAGACGGAAAGACCTGAAACGAAAGCTCCCAGCAGGTAGATGGCGTTGTCTTGATAGCCTTGCAGGGTCTCGAAACCTGAAATCCACTGAACCGTGACACCTATAAATCCTACGAGGATGCCCAGCATAGCAGTCTTCTTGTAACCGATGCGCGTGAGCATCTTACCTGCGGGAATACCCATGAACAGATAGGCAAAGAAGTTCATGAAGTTACCCAGCATGGCCAGCATGTTGGAACCGCCTACTTCCGGGTCGTTCTTCATGACGACGCCGATGGGTGCTGCCAGATTGGTGACGAACGCAATCATGGCATAAAGGAACATCATCGTCACGATGGCGATGATGTTTCCATTTTGTTTTTGATTACTCATTAAAGTCTGTTTTTTAATGTTTTTACTATTCACTTCTTACTCGACCACACCGAAACGGTAGATAGTCTTGTGCTTGTAGGTCTGACCCGGACGCAGTACAACACTGGGGAAGTATGGACGGTTGGGAGAGTCGGGGAAGTGCTGAGTCTCAAGACATACTGCCGAGCGGTACGGGAACGAGCAGCCGTTGGCACTCTTGTAACCCGTGGCAAAGTTGGCGGTATAGAGCTGCATACCAGGTTCGGTGGTGTAGCACTCCAGGGTACGACCGCTCTTGGGGTCGGTAATTCTGGCGGCGAAGCTCAGCTCACCTTCCTCTTTCTTGTTGAGCACGTAGTTGTGGTCGAAACCGTGACCGAACTTAATCTGCTCGTGGTCGGCGTTGATGTCCTTGCCGAAAGCCTTCGGGGTACGGAAGTCGAATGGGGTACCTTCAACCTTCAGGATCTCGCCGGTAGGAATAGCCGTAGCATCGGTAGGCAGATAGAAGTCGGCATTGATTTCGCACACCTGATCCTCGATGGTCGGAGTGGGGTCAGCGGTACCTGCCAGTGAGAAGAAGGCGTGGTGCGTCAGGTTGACGATGGTCTTCTTGTTGGTAGTTGCCAGATACTCGATAACCAGCTCGTTCTGGTCTGTAAAGGTGAACTCAACGGTGACGTCCAACTCGCCGGTGAAACCTTCCTCACCATAGCTGGAAACACGGTGCAGGGCTAGTGAGCGGGGACCCATCTGACGGGCATCCCACACCTTGCAGTTGAAACCCTTCGTACCGCCGTGCAGATGGTTGGGGCCATCGTTCAGCGCAAGCTGATAGTCCTTGCCGTTCAGGGTAAACTGACCTTTGCAGATGCGGTTGCCCCAACGTCCAATCAACGTTGACAGGTAAGGCTCCTGGCCACTCTTGAGCTGCTCAATGTTGCCGTGGCTCTGAATGACATTAGCCACCTTGCCGTCCTTGTCAGGTACCATGATGGCACAGATAGCACCACCGTAATTGCTGATTGCTACTTCATAACCCTTGCGGTTCTTCAGAATGTAAAGATCCGTTTTCTTACCATTCACAGTGGCCTGGAAATCCTTGCGGTTCAGACCACACAAATTCGCTGTTTCTGTTGTGTTAGCCATAATCAAATTTGCTTTTAGTTACATGAACATTAATCTAAAGTGCAAAGTAACCGAAAAAAAATGAGAATGACGAAAGAAACCCTTAAAAAAACGTTTAGAGAGTGTTAAAAACAACTAAATGCAGGTTTTCAGGAAGTCGCCGACCACATAACTAGACCCGCCGACGAAGATAAAATCCTCCTTGCTGGCGCATTTAAGGGCTGCGTTGTAGGCCTCGCTGACGGTAGGATAACAATTGCCGGAAAGGCCGTGCTGACGGGCCAGCTCCTGGACACGTGTTTCGGGAAGGGCCCGTTTCGAAGCAGCTTTAGTAAAATAGTATCGCGCATGATGTGGCAGCAGGTCGAGGACGCTGTTGATATCTTTATCGTTCACCATGCCGAACACAATATGCATCTGTTCGCACTCAACCATTGCCAGCTGACGGCTCAGATACTGCCAACCGCCGACGTTGTGGCCGGTGTCGCAGACTACCAGAGGCGCGCGACTTGTAATCTGCCAGCGGCCAGTCAGACCGGTATGAGTTGTGACATGGCTGATACCTGCTGCCAGCAGCGCCTTGATGTCTGATGCAGGTGCGAGGATTCCACGTTCCAGCAGAATGCCGACGGCCTGGAGTACGGTGTTCATGTTTTTCTGCTGGTAGATGCCGCCAAGGTCACCGTCCAACTCACCGTAGTGGCGGGTCACATAGTGCATGCCACCGTCGGGGAGCATCGTGGCCGAGAGCACTTCAAGAGAGTCTTCGGCAAATAGGATGGGGGAGTGTGTCTCGCTGGCCTTGCATTCGAAGACGGGACGTGTCTCGGCTTGAGTCTCGCCAATGACCACAGGGACGCCAGGCTTGATGATGCCGGCCTTCTCGCTGGCTATCTTGGCTAGGGTGTCGCCCAAAAACTGTGTGTGGTCGAAGCTGATGTTGGTAATGACTGACAGGACAGGACTGATGATGTTGGTGCAGTCGAGCCTGCCGCCAAGCCCTACTTCCACAACAGCAACATCGACTGCCATGTCGCGGAAGTATTTGAAAGCCAATGCGGTAGTGACTTCAAAGAACGATGGATGCAAGGGCTCGAAGAACTCGCGTTCCTGCTCGACAAAGTCCATCACGTATTGTTCGCTGACAGGTTCGCCGTTGATTCGGATGCGTTCGCGGAAATCTACCAGATGGGGGGAAGTGTAGAGACCTACGCGCATGCCACAGGCCTGCAACACTGAGGCCAACGTATGTGACACGCTGCCCTTGCCGTTGGTACCTCCCACATGGATGGTCGTAAAGGCACGGTGCGGATGGCCGAAATGCTCGTCCAAGGCATGGGTGTTGCTAAGCCCCTCCTTATAGCCAGATGCCCCTTGTCTTTCGAACATGGGCATCTGACTATAGAGATATTCACAGGTCTCCTGATATGTCATCTTTTTGGCTTTTGGCTAACAGCCAATTGCTAATAGCTTTTTACCTTTAACTGAAGTAATTTTTGAACTTCTGGAAAATGCTGCGCTTGGTGTCGGCATCGCCCTTGAAGTTGTCGCTCTGACGGAACTGCTCGATGGCCATGCGTTCCTCACGGGAGAGTGTCTTGGGTATGTAGACGCTGACATTCACCACCAAGTCGCCATTGCCACGTCCATAGCCCTGGACGGCGGGCAATCCCTTGCCACGAAGACGCAGGGTCTTGCCTGGCTGAGTACCGGCATCCATCTTCACCCTGAGTTTGGTGCCTTCAATGGTAGGGATTTCTACGTCGCCACCAAGTGCTGCTGTCGGGAAATCGAGCAACAGGTTGTAAATAAGGTTGTTATCGTCACGGATAAAAGTATCGTTAGGCTCCTCTTCAACCAACACTTGGATGTCTCCATTGACACCCTTGCGCATTCCGGCATTACCCTTTCCGGGAACGTTGACAATCATGCCCTCAGCCACACCGGCGGGAATCTTGATTTCCACAACTTCCTCGCCTTTCTCAACGCCCGTACCATGACAATGATGACATTTGTTCTTGATGACAGTGCCTTCACCGTCGCAGGTGGGACATACACCTTGAGTCTGCATCATGCCAAAAATGCTCTGTGTGGTGTGGGTGATAACACCCGAACCGTGACACGTCGGACAAACGTCGTTTGTACTGCCTGCCTCGGCGCCGGAACCATGACAGTGGGAACAGGTGATGTCCTTGCGGACCTTGAACTTCTTGGTTACACCGTGGGCTATCTCCTGCAATGTCAAACGGACCTTCAGACGAAGGTCAGCACCGCGGTGAACCTGCGGACCACGTTTGCTGCTGCCGCCGAAACCGCCGAAGCCGGCATGGCCGCCGAAAATGTCGCCAAACATCGAGAAAATGTCGTCCATATTCATCGATGTACCGCCGAAGGGATCGAAACCACCGGAACCAGGAGCATTGAAGCCGAATGTGTCGTACTGCTGACGCTTCTGCGGGTCGTGCAACACGTCATAGGCCTCAGCAGCCTCCTTGAATTTTTCCTCAGCTTCCTTGTTGCCGGGGTTACGGTCAGGGTGGTATTTGATGGCAATGGTGCGGTATGCCTTCTTAATCTGGTCTTCTGTGGCGTTCTTGTCAACGCCAAGCACCTCGTAGTAGTCTCTTTTTTGTGCCATTTAATTGTCAATTATCAATTTTCAATTGTCAATTACTTATTGTCCTACTGCCACTTTGGCATGACGGATGACCTTGTCGTTCAGCTGATAGCCTGTCTGCAGGCAGTCGATGACCTTGCCTTTCTTGTCGTCTCCCATACCCGGCACCATGGCTACAGCCTCGTGCAGGTCGGTGTCGAAATCGGCCTCGTCGGTGTCAATTTTCTTGACGCCTAGTCCTTCCAGTGCCTTCATGAATTTCTGATAAATCAGTTCCATGCCTTCACGAAGGACTGCTGGGTCATCAGTCTTCTCGCCATTTTCAATGGCGCGTTCCATGTCGTCGATGACAGGCAGAATGGCGCTGACGGCCTTCTCGCCGCCGTTCAGAATCAGCTCAGCCTTCTCCTTCAGCGTACGCTTACGGTAGTTGTCAAACTCAGCGGTTTTGTACAGAATCTGGGTCTTCAGCTGCTCTATTTCTGCCTGGGCAGCCTCCAAGGGGTCTTGTTCTTCGCTGGGCTCGTTATTGCTGGAGACGGAATCGCCTGCCACAGTATCGTTGGCCTCGCTATCGACGGCCTCGTCGGTTTCTTGTGATTCTTCCTGTTGGTTGAGGATTTCCTCCTCTTCCATGTTTTTGATCTCTTCTTCTTTCATAGTGTTACTTTGTTTTTCTCACGCCGCAGCAAATACTGTGCCAATTTACGCATAAAGCTCAGCTTTCTTCTCCTTGATACTCTCGTCGTAGATATAGTCGTCGTAGGTGGTCAGCTTGTCGATGGTACCCTTCGGTGTCAGCTCGATGATACGGTCGGCAACGGTATTGATGAACTCATGGTCGTGTGAGGCAAACAGGATATTGCCCTTGAACGAGATGAGGTTGTTGTTGAAGGCCTGGATTGATTCCAAATCCAGATGGTTGGTTGGAGTGTCGAGAATCAGGCAGTTGGCATTCTTCAGCTGCATACGGGCTATCATACAGCGCATCTTTTCGCCACCACTAAGCACATTGACATGCTTCAGAACGTCTTCCTCCTTGAACAGCATGCGCCCGAGGAACGACTTCATCATCACTTCATTGCCCGTACCGTACTGCGAGAGCCAGTCGACAAGGTTCATCTCCGACTGGAAGAAAGCGGTGTTGTCCAAAGGCAGGTAAGCTGTCGTGATGGTTACGCCCCACTTGTATGTGCCAGCATTGGCCTCGCGGTTGCCGTTGATAATCTCAAACAGGGCTGTCATAGCCTTCGGATTATGACTCAGGAAGACGGTCTTCTGGCCTTTCTCGATGGTGAACGACACGTTGTCGAACAGCACCGTACCGTCAGCATCGACAGCCTTCAGCCCCTCCACTTCGAGTATCTGCGTTCCTGGTTCACGTTCCATCGAGAAGATGATGCCAGGATACTTACGTGTTGACGGGGTGATTTCCTCGACATTCAGCTTCTCCAGCATCTTTTTACGCGACGTCGTCTGCTTTGACTTTGCTACGTTGGCCGAGAAACGACGGATGAACTCCTCCAGTTGTTTGCGCTTTTCCTCAGCTTTCATCTTTTGGTTCTGAGCCTGACGAAGAGCCAGCTGACTCGATTCGTACCAGAACGAGTAGTTACCCGAGAACAGCGTTACCTTGCCGAAGTCGATGTCGACGGTCTGTGTCGATACTGCGTCAAGGAAGTGACGGTCGTGAGATACAACCAATACGCATTGCTCCAGATTCGAGAGATATTCCTCCAACCACTGAACGGTGTCGAGGTCGAGGTCGTTGGTAGGCTCGTCGAGCAGCAGGTTGTCGGGATGTCCGAACAAGGCCTTTGCCAGCATGACGCGCACCTTCTCGTTGTTCGAAATCTCAGACATCTGCTTATAGTGCTGCCCCTCTTGAACACCCAGATTCTGCAACAGTTGGGCAGCTTCACTCTCGGCTTCCCAACCGTTCATTTCGGCAAAGGCCATTTCCAGGTCGGCAGCACGGTTGCCGTCTTCTTCGGTCATCTCCTCCTTGGCATAAAGTGCCTCACGCTCCTTCATGTTCTGCCACAGCGGCTGATGTCCCATCAGTACCGTGTCCATGACGGAGAAATCGTCATATTTGAAGTGGTCCTGTTCCAATACCGACAGGCGTTCGCCAGGCTGCATCTCTATCGTACCCTTGTTGGGTTCCAGGTCGCCGCTGATGGCACGCAGCAGTGTTGACTTACCAGCACCGTTAGCACCGATAATACCATAAATATTTCCACTTGTGAACTTTAGGTTAACGTCCTTGTACAACGTCTTCTTACCAAACTGAATCGCTAAGTTTGTGACTGTTATCATCTCTTTTTTACCTTAATTGAATATTAAAACGGGTGCAAAGGTACACATTTTCTATGAAACGGCTTCCGTTTAGCACCTTCTTTTATAGATTTTTGACGGGCTTACGTGTCGTGGTTTAAGCATCGGCAAAGATTCTGCCGTCTTTCAGCTGAACCTGGAGTTTCGCGTATTCATCGTGGAAGTCGTCTGTCAGACGCTGGAGGTATCTTTTGCACTCCCATTTACACATGGGAAGATCGTGTAACAGATAGTTGCCGCACGTTTCAGGGGTCGTGGCAGGTACCGAGTCTTGGGTGAGAATCCACTCCAGGCATTGTGTGGTCAGGGTGCGCATGTCGTGGGTACTGTAACTACCTGTCATAACGATATACATACCCGTCAGACAGCCCATGGGACCTACATATACGACATCATCCTTTACAACTGAGTTGCGAAACCATGTCGCCATCAGGTGTTCTATGCTGTGAAGGGCTGCAGGTGCTACGGCGGGTTCTTTATTGGGCTCCGTGATACGAAGGTCGAAGGTTGTGAAACCCTTGTCCTGGCGTGATACGTAGATGCCAGGCTTCAGTTGCGTGTGGTCAATTGTAAAGCTTTGAATGACTTCCATAATCAATTTTGTTGTTGTTTCTTATTCTTCTTTCAATAAATCAGGACGCAGACGGCGAGTGCGTTCCATAGCCTGCTCTAATTCCCAGTTGCGAATTTTGGCTTCGTTGCCGCTAAGCAGAATGTCTGGTACCTTCCAGCCTTTGTAGTCTGCAGGACGAGTGTAGATGGGGGCTGCCAGGAGGTCGTCCTGAAAGCAGTCAGAGAGGGCACTTTGCTCGTCACCGATGACACCAGGCACCACGCGAACAATGGCGTCGGCTATCATGGCAGCAACCAGTTCGCCACCAGTCAGCACAAAATCGCCGATACTGATTTCCTTGGTAATCAGGTGGTCGCGGACACGCTGGTCTATACCCTTGTAGTGTCCGGCAAGAATGATGAGGTTGCCTTTCAGGGACAGATCGTTGGCCATGTGTTGGTCGAAACGCTCACCGTCTGGTGAGGTAAAGATGACCTCGTCGTAATCACGTTCGGACTTAAGGGCTGTGATGCAACGGTCTATGGGTTCGCATTGCATAACCATGCCTGCACTGCCTCCGTAGGGGTAGTCGTCAACACGGCGCCACTTGTCGAGGGTGTAGTCGCGTAGATTATGCAGGCGAATCTCGGCCAGTCCTTTCTTCTCGGCACGGGCCAGTATGGATTCGTGTACGAAGCCTTCAAGCATTTCGGGCAGTATGGTGATGATGTCTATGCGCATTCGTTAATGGATAATTGAGAATTGGTAATTGAGAATTATGATTTGCTGTAGAACGACTGGATGCGGTCGAGGTGTCGTCTGCCGGCAGCACGGCCTAAGTCGTAGACGTGGTGCATTTGGTCAGGGTTGTGACAAATGTGGCCGATGGGTATCTTCTCATCTGGACGGATAACCAGACAACGACCTTCCTGCTCTGCTTGAGCCACATAGTCTAACTGTCTGTTATACATAATGTGACGCTCGTCCATGGCCTTAATCATATTGGGGTATTTGCGTAAGGCAATACGCATGAAAGGCATGAGACGGTTGTGCGCTTTCTGATAGCCGGATGGCTGAGTAAGGATGACCACATTATGGCAATAGCCGATGCTCTCAAAGTGTTCCAAGGGAATGCTGTCGCTGACACCGCCGTCGAGCAGTTTACGGCCTTGCAGCTCTACTACGCGTGATACTAACGGCATGCTGGCCGAGGCACGTATCCAGTCATAAGTATCGTCACTGGCAGTGGTTAATGACTGGTATACAGGCAGTCCTGTTTCAACGTCAGTGCACACCACGATGAACTCCATGGAGTTGTTGTTGAAGGCATCGTCGTCGTAGATGTCATACTGTTTGGGAATGACGTGATAGCCAAACTCAGCATTGAAATAGTCGCCCGTCATCAGTAGTGAACGTACACCACTGTAGCGGGCATCGCGGGCATAGCGCATGTTGTAGCGAATGGCACGGCCTGGCTGGCGCGACTTGTAGTTGCAGCCAAAAGCGGCACCTGCTGATACACCGATGATACCGTCTGGCCAGATGTCATGCTCCATCATAACATCCATCACACCTGCCGTCCATAGGCCACGCATAGCTCCACCTTCGAGGACCAGTCCGTTTTTCATCATTACGTACCCTCCTGTTTAATGATGCCCATGGTAATGACATTGAGGACATTCGCCCTTGATAACAAACGATACAGAATGAGGTAAGAAACCTGTAGGTAACTCGATGTCGGGCAGAGCAACATCTTCGAGACAGAACGACTGATGGCATGACTCGCAATAGAAATGCAGGTGACCGTCGCTATGCGAACAGACTCCGCTGCTACCACACAGCTCATAGTGCAGTATGCCACGGCCATCGGTGAACGAATGGACGACATCGTGCTCGAGAAAGAGCGTCAGAACACGGAAAATGCTGGACTTGTCGAGTGATAGTTGTCGCTGCTCCATGTCGGCCAGACTCAACGGTCGATTAGCGCCAGCCAATTCACGATACACCAGTATGCGGTTGGCTGTAGCTTTGATACCTTTCTGTTCTAAACGTTTGACGATTGTCTCCTGTTCCATAACCATTAACTGTGAACCACTAACCGTTTATTATATCTCATCGCTCATATATCCCATGGGCAGGCGACGGCAGTTGTATTGTGACGCCATGATTTCTCCATAGGCACCGGCACTGCGGATGGCCAAAAGGTCACCGCGATGACAGCGGTTCAGGTCAATCTGTTTGGCAAAGACGTCTGTAGACTCACAGATAGGTCCCACCACATCATAAGCTTCACAGGGTTCGTCACTTGACAGGTTCTCAATCTTATGGTAAGCCTGATAGAGTGCCGGACGGATGAGGTCGGTAAAGCCGGCATCGACAATGCAGAACTTCTTTACGCTGCCCTCTTTTATATATAAGGTACGCGTAAGGAGTGAACCACATTGTGCAACAACAGCACGACCGAGTTCAAAGTGCAAGGTCTGGCCAGGGCGCAACTTGAGTTTCTTGGCGTAGGTGTCGAAGTAAGCCTTGAAATCGGGAATGCTGACGCGATTGGGGTGTTGGTAGTCGACACCTAATCCACCGCCCACATTGATGTGTTCAACACTGATGCGATGACGTTCCAGCTCACGCTGCAGGTCGTTGACGCGGTTGCAGAGGGCTTCGAAATCACCCATGTCGAGTATCTGGCTGCCAATGTGGAAGTGTAAACCGACGACTTTGACGTGAGTCATGTGGGATGCTTCATCAATAACACGAAGCATGTCGCGCATATCGATGCCGAACTTGTTTTCAGCCAGACCAGTAGTGATGTTGGCATGGGTATGTGCACCGACATTAGGATTCAGCCGGAATGCTACGCGGGCAATCTTGCCTTTTTGGCCGGCCAGCTCGTTGATAACCTCTAACTCAGGTATGCTCTCGACGTTAAAGCAGAAGATGTCGTTGTCAAGTCCCATGTTGATTTCCCAGTCGCTCTTGCCGACACCGGCGAAAACAATCTTCGAACTGGGGAAACCAGCACGAACACTGGCCTCAATTTCTCCACCGCTGACACAGTCGGCACCCAGTCCGGCTTCGCGGATGATGCGGAGTATGCGCGGGTTAGCATTGGCCTTGATGGCATAGTGTACGCAGAAGCCTTCATGCTTGCGAGCCTCGTTGTTGATGGCACGAAGCGTCTGGCGCAACAGTTCCGCGTCGTAATAGTAGAACGGCGTCTGCAGCGTATTTAGCTTGTCTATAGGAAATAATCCTTTCATAATTTTTGTGGTTGAAGCAACGTGGCAAAATCACGTTGCACACTAATTAAACAGAGTGTCACTGAGGGACTGCAAAGCGCGCTTCTTGTCCTCCTCACGAATCAGGAATGAAATGTTATAATTGGAACCACCATAACTGATCATACGTACGGGGATATTCTTCAGGGCATCCATGACATGTGTCTCGAAACCAATGTTCGACCAGTCGAGATCGCCGACAACGCAGATGATGCACATACCAGTGTCGACGGTGACAGTACCGTACTTTTTCAGTTCGTCGACAATCTCGCCGAGGTGGGCGCTGTTGTCGATAGACATTGATACACCGACCTCAGAGGTACACACCATGTCTATAGGGGTCTGGTATGACTCGAAAATTTCAAAGACCTTGCGAAGAAAACCTGTAGCCAGCAGCATGCGGCTCGATTTGATCTTGATAGCAATGATATTGTCCTTGGCGGCAACGGCCTTAATCTTGCCGTATTCCGTCTGGTTGGAGATAGTGGTACCCTCGGCGTCAGGTTGCATGGTGTTCAGCAGACGAACGGGGATTCCGGCATACTTGGCGGGCTGTACGCAGGTGGGGTGCAGAATCTTGGCACCGAAGTAGGCCAGCTCGGCAGCTTCCTCGAAGTGCAGCTGATGAACGGGCTGTGTTTTATCTACCACGCGTGGGTCGTTATTATGCATGCCGTCGATATCAGTCCATATCTGGATTTCCTCAGCGTTCAGGGCTGCACCGATGAGCGATGCCGTATAGTCGGAGCCGCCACGCTGCAGGTTGTCAATCTCACCGTAGGCATTACGGCAGATGAAACCTTGAGTTACGTAGACCTGCTGACCCTCATGCTTCTCCATAATGGCAGCCAACTTTTCCTTGATGTAAACAGGGTCGGGCTCTGAGTTCTTGTCGGTGCGCATGAAGTCGAGGGCATTGATAAGCACAGCTTTGATACCCTGTTCATTCATATAGTTTACCACCATGTTGGTCGAGATAATTTCTCCCTGAGCCACAATGGCTTTCTCCTCAAAACTGGTGAACAGTTCCTTGGTGAATGAGCGGAGATAGTCGAATTCGCTGCGAAGAAACTCGTTGGTAGCAGCTTTTGTCTCGTTGCTGCTGTAGAGTTCTTCCACATGCTTGGCATACTTCTGCTCCAAACGGTTGATAACCTCATTAGCACCGTCGGGGTTCTTCTTATAGAGATAGTCCGAAATCTCTACAAGCGAGTTGGTGGTTCCTGACATAGCAGAGAGCACAACGAAGACGGGCTCTCCTGACTTGGTAACAAGATTGGTCACCTCTTTCATTCTTTGTGGGGTGCCGACGGACGTACCGCCGAATTTCATCACTTTCATAATCTTATGTTTTTTTATTGTTCTATCAAATTTCTTCTCTTTCCGAATACCTTACCTTGGTCTCGTCCGTATCAGGTGTGTCATCCACAATCACCAAGTGGTGGAAATCGTTAGTTATATCTTCCATCTTCGCATCCTGACAGCGATAGGTGATGCTGGGGTTGGCTTCAATCAGGGGTAGGTTATGGGTTGACATCACTACAGCCGTTCCCTCGTTGGAGATGCGGAACAACAGTTTGATGATATCTACTGAAGTCTCAGGGTCGAGATTACCTGTGGGCTCATCGGCAAGGATGAGCTTCGGACGATTCAGAATGGCTCTGGCAATAGCTACTCGCTGTTGCTCGCCTCCTGAGAGCTCAAATGGCATGCGGTCTCCTTTGTCGCCCATACCTACGGCTTCCAGCACTTCCTGAATACGTTCGCTGATACCGTCTTTCTTCTTCCAGCCTGTAGCCTTCAGCACAAACTCAAGGTTCTTATAGACAGAACGGTCTGCAAGCAGTTGGAAATCCTGAAACACCACGCCCATCTCTCTTCTGAGGGCAGGTATCTCTTTCCGTCTGATGGTCAGTAGGTCGTGACCCAGCACCGTGGCCTCGTCGGCTTCATCGATGTCAAGCTCACAATAGAGGGTTCGCATCAGGGTGGTCTTTCCGCTACCTACACGTCCGATAAGGTAGATAAACTGTCCTTCCTCTACCTGAAAGTTTATATTCTTCAGGACGCAGATACCGTGTCGCTGGTAAATATTGGCGTTTTTGTAACTGATCAGCATCTTCTTATGATTTGTTATTATGATTATTTCATTTCACCTGCAGCCTTGGCATGCCGACGCTTGGCATCCCAGTTAGGATCGTGGCGCTTCTGCAGTTCGGCAGCCACATCTTCTATACGCATCCCCTTGGCTGTGAGCAGCACGAGTAGGTGATAGAGCATATCCGACACTTCGTACGATAATTGTTCGTTGGTACCCGTACAGGCCTCGATGACCGACTCCAATGCCTCTTCGCCAACTTTCTGGGCGATACGCTTTACACCGTCCTTAAAGAGTTTTGTGGTATAACTGCCTTCAGGCATCTCTTCGTGGCGACGATAGATAAAGTCCTGAAGTTCAGTCAGAAAGAGCAACGGGTTCGAGTCATTGTTTTCCGCCCAACAAGTGTCGGTGCCAGTATGACAGGTGGGGCCGTCAGGATGGGCTTTTACCAATAGTGTGTCGTTATCGCAGTCCACTTTGATATCTACGAGGTGGAGGAAATTGCCTGATGTCTCACCCTTTGTCCACAGACAGTTACGTGAACGACTCCAGAAAGTCACCTTCTTCGTTTCAATGGTCTTGTCGAAGGCCTCCTGGTTCATATAACCCAGCATAAGCACGTTCTTGGTGACGGCATCTTGCACGATGGCGGGTACGAGTCCGCCGCTCTTTTCAAAATCTATTTTCATATTCTTACGTTAATTCCTTCTGATTTCAGATACTGTTTGAGTTCGGGGATGGGAATCTCACCGAAGTGGAACACTGAGGCAGCCAGGGCGGCATCAGAATGACCTTCGATGAAGGTATCGCGGAAATGCTCCTTGCAGCCCGCGCCACCACTGGCGATGATGGGAATCGAGAGGTTATCGGCCAATTGGCGCAGTGCCTCGTTGGCATAGCCTTCTTTCACACCGTCATGATTCATCGATGTGAAGAGTATCTCGCCTGCACCGCGTTCCTGTGCCTCGTGGGCCCACTCAAAGAGCCCTCGCTCTGTGCGCTCTCGTCCGCCTTTCAGATAGCAGTGCCAACCGTCTTCGTCGAGACGGGCATCGATGGCTACCACGCATACCTGCGACCCAAAGCGGTTGGTGATCTCATTGATAAGTTCTGGCCTGCGAATGGCGGCAGAGTTCACACTGACCTTGTCGGCACCCGCATAGAGTAGCCGTTCCACATCGCTTAGTTCGTTGACACCTCCGCCTACGGTGAACGGGATGTTGATTTCCTGTGCCACGCGTGTCACCATCTCTGTAAAGGTCTTGCGCCCTTCGAAGGAGGCTGTGATGTCAAGGAAGCATAGTTCGTCGGCTCCTTGCTCACTATAGGCCTTGCCCAGCGCCACAGGATCGCCTGCACTTCGCAGGTTCACGAAGTTTGTGCCTTTGACGGTCTCACCGTCCTTCACGTCGAGGCAGGGTATTATGCGTTTTGCCAGTCCCATAATGCTTTCAGATTGATTTTTCCTTCATAGATAGCCTTTCCAAACACGACGGCAGGGATGCCGGCTTTGTCGAGGGCAACGATGTCTTCTTGGGATGAGACACCGCCGCTGGCAATGAGGTGCAGTTGCGGATAAGCGTCCATCACTTGCTGGTAGAGTTCGATGGCGGGGCCTGCGAGTGTACCGTCCTTGGAGATTTCCGTACACAGCACGTTCTTCACACCTGCATCGATGTATTTCTTCAGGAAGGGCAGGAGGTCTTCTGACGAATCTTCCTTCCACCCGTTGATGCTGATCTTCCCGTGTCTCACGTCGGCACCCAGTATCATGCGCTCAGCACCGTATTTCTCCAACCACCCCATGAAGAGGTCGGGATTAGTGACGGCAATCGAGCCGACAGTCACCATCGCTGCGCCCGAGGTAAAGGCTTTCTCCAGGTCTTCGTCGGTCTTGATGCCTCCGCCGAAATCCACTTGGAGATGGGTCTCGGATGTGATAGCCTTCAGCACACCGTCATTGACGATATGCTTTGACTTCGCACCATCGAGATCCACCACGTGCAGCCGCTTGAATCCAAGCGCCTCAAACTCTTTGGCAACCTCAGCAGGAGCGTCGCGATAGACGGTCTTCTGGTCGTAGTCGCCTTTCGTCAGTCTCACGCACTGACCGTTAATGATATCTATGGCGGGTATTAACTCTATCATAGTTCCATGAAATTCTTGAGGATTTGCTCGCCTACCTTGCCACTCTTTTCGGGGTGGAACTGGCAGGTGTAGAAATTGTCTTTATGCATCGAGGCAGAGTAGGGCAGGATATAATTGGCTGTCGCAATCGTCTCCTCGCATACTGGCACATAGTAACTGTGCACGAAATACACATAGGGATGTTCGCCGAGTCCTTCCATCAGCGGGTTCGTTTGGTACTCACCTCTTACCTCTCTCCACTCACCACTTACCTCTAACTCATTCCACCCCATGCAGGGCACCTTGTCTTCATGTTTCTCGGGGCAGAAGCGCTTCACTTCGGCGTTGAAGATACCGATACAGTCCACATCGCCCTCTTCAGAGTGCTTGCAGAGCAGTTGCTGTCCTACGCAGATGCCGAATACGGGCTGCTTAAGGTCGCGGATGACCTCGTCGAGCCTGCGGGCCTTCAGGTATTCCATCGCCCCGCGCGCCTCGCCCTGTCCTGGGAAGAGCACGCGATCGGCTTTCCTCAACTCTTCAGGATCATCGGTGAGCAGTGGCTCGATACCCATCCTTCGTAGGGCGTTCACCACCGAGTAGATGTTACCTGCATTATATTTTACGATGGCTATGTTCATTATGAGAAGATAATCGTTTTGTTCTTATAGGTGAGAATCTTACGCTGGATATGCTTCGATACAGCGTGCGACAGAACAATCTTTTCCAGATCCTTGCCCTTCAGCACAAGACTTTCTGGCGTATCTTTGTGGGTGATGCGTGTCACATCCTGTTCGATGATAGGTCCTGCATCGAGGTCGGCCGTCACGTAATGGCTGGTGGCACCGATGATCTTCACACCGCGCTCGTAAGCCTGATGATAGGGCTTGGCTCCGATGAATGCGGGCAGGAACGAGTGGTGGATATTGATGATATGATGCGGATACTCAGCAATCATCTCGTCGCTGATGATCTGCATATAGCGGGCCAGCACGATGAATGAGATGTCTTCTTTCTTCAGCAGTTCCATCTCGGCTTTCTCCACCTCCTCTTTGTTAGAGTGGTCTTTCTTGATGCTCCAAACGTAGTAGGGGATTCCAAACTGGTCTGCCACATAGCGCAGATCCTCATGGTTCGAGATGATACAGGGGATATCGCAGTTAAACTCTCCCGCCTTCCAA
>JAEEGJ010003107.1_pt1 | contig 68039 bp, 50 predicted proteins | sample 8958761 | NCBI WGS metagenome assembly JAEEGJ01 (sample SAMN16246546, study PRJNA631951) | gut metagenome | biome: gut microbiome; feature: rumen; material: RS-attached | host: Bos | place: Iran: Karaj | collected 2018-10 | reverse complement strand
CTGCTACAGCTGACATCACCAAACAAGACGAAATAGAGCAAGCAATCCATTTACTTTACAGAGAACTAGGAAACATCGACCTTGCCATCATTTGCTCTGGCACGGGAGACCTCAACCCTTCCCTCGACTATACTATTGAACGCTTGACAACTGAAACCAATGTAATGGGCTGGACTTTCGTCATTGACACACTCTACAATCTCTTTGAACAGCAAAATCACGGTCACCTAGTGGCCATTACTTCGGCTGGAGGTTTACGCGGAGAACCAATGGCGCCTGCCTATAGTGCAACGAAAGCTTTCCAAATCAACTATATGGAAGCCCTGCGCAAAAAAGCATTTAAGGCAGGAAACAAGATTGTCGTTACTGATGTCCGCCCTGGCCTTGTTGATACTGCAATGGCTAAAGGTGACAATCTCTTTTGGGTAATGCCCGTCGACAAGGTCGCTCGCCAAATCCGCAACGCCATCCGCCGTAAGAAGTCAAAAGTCTATGTCACCAAACGCTGGCATGTTCTTGCGGTTATCAATAAATTCCTACCATTCTGTCTCTATAAGCGAATGTAGGCATCATCGCACTATCCTTTTTCTCTTTACCACAAAGGAACAGATAACCGGCGAGTACAGACTTTTTTCAGTAAATCGGGAGCATCAGGAGTTGCTGCTTGAGGACGAGTGCCATGCGGCGGTGGCCTTCATCGTTGGGATGGAGGCGGTCGTCGTTCGCGTCCTTGAAGAACTGGGCATACTCGTCCATCAGAGGATAAAGGCCGCAGAGTGCGGCCAAGTCAATCACAGGCACAGCCCAGATGTTGCCGGCTTCCTTCACGGACTGGATGTAGGCATCGAGGTACTCGCCGCACTTGTTGGTGAAGTCCTCACGCGGTTGCCAGTTTCTGTCGCCGGCATGGAAGTCCGAACGGTGGATGGGCGTGAGCATCACAATCTGCTTGGTCGGATAAAGGCGCTTCACATAATCAAGCGCCTTGTTGATGCGTCCGCGATAGGTTGAGTCGCACATCACAGGGAAGCGATGCCGACGGTCCACCATGTGCTTCGGCTCGCCGATGCCCGCCATCACACGTTCCGGGCGTTCCGTGAACCATTCGCCGATGGGTACGCCTGCATTGTAATCGTTGGTGCCGATGAAGATGAGTATGGCATCCACCTCATCGCCATGTTCAGCCTTGAGCTTGTCGGCCTGGCGCTGGATGCTGTTCCATTGCCAGCCGCTGACACCATAGACGTAGGGCGTGATGGAGAGCCAGTCCTGAAGGAAATGCCAATACTTGAGTTTCGAGCCTTCGTTGTTCGGGTCGGTGATAGAGTCGCCAAAGTAAGCCACACGCTTGCCCTTCCAAGGATGTTCCATAACAGCCTGCGCACCTGCGCCGACCGACATCATAGCGACGAGAAGATAAATCAAAAACCGTTTCATAGACTTGTATGTGCTTTAATTCCGACTGCAAAGATAGTAAATTTATATGAGACAATGTGCAAGAAGACAAAAAAAGTTGAAATTGTTCGGGAGCGAGCTTGCCGAAGTGCCGGCAGAGGCAAACCCGGACGATTGAATAGTCCGCACCACACCCCTCCTCTCCCATCCTCATTTTCAACGAGTTGGAGGGAGCCAAAACGCCGCACGCGGAAATGGTCATCGCCGCACGCGGGGATTGCCAACGCCGCACGCGGAATTTGCCATCGCCGCATGCGGCGTTTTACAGCCCCCTTCGCCGCGTTTCTTTACTCCTTTCTTCTCACAAGAAACAACCAACTACTTTGACCACAAATTGCACGGATTTCACGGATTTAAGCCCTGCTGATAATCAGCACTTCAGACAATCCGTAAAACCCGTGCAATCCGTGGTCGTCAATTATGACACAGTCCTCTCGCCCGTGATCTCCTATTTCCTCATTATCTTCTTGCCGTCCTTGATGTTGATGCCTTTCTGAGGCTTGCTCAAGCGTTGACCAGCAAGGTTGTAGATGGCAGCCCCCTCTTCCGTCTCCCCGAGGGGAGATACGCCTGTTATCAACTCGTCCATTACTTGAGTGTCGTATCCAAACATAACCCAGCCGCCTTGTACTGGTGCTCCATCGGCACCATATACATAATTGCCCCAAACCTGACCGCCAACGGGATAACGCAAATCTACACCTTGGCCTAAGAGGAGCTGCGAGGGAAGCCAGAGTGGATACGACTTTTCGCTATAAGCGCAGAAATAGCCACTATCAATCGTGAATCGTCCTTCGCCCTCATCGCAATAGCCTGAATTGTCTATGCTTGTTGCTATCAAAGTTGTATAGTCTGTTAATGTAAGACGAGCTTCCATTCCTGAATAGATGGCGTCACCAGCCTTGCCGCCCTCGTTTGCAGAAATCAGATTGAGTGTACCTCCGCCTTTAATCGTCGTGCTTGTCTCGCTATCGAGGTAAAGCGGATTGAACATTTCGCCCTTACCTGTGATGGTGCAATCACCAACGACTTTAATGTTGAATGTGGAACCATAGTGGCCATTATTCACTCCAGTACTTCCGTCGCATTCAAGGGTTGCATTCTCGAGTACGAGTGTCGGCTTGTTTGCCCAGTAGTAACCGCTTCTCTCGTCTTCGAAGTGTGCCTTTCCGCTCTTCAGGCAAGGAATGTTGTACATATCGACCGAAGTCATTTGCTTGCCATTAATGCTGATGCCGTAGTTCACTTGGTGGTAGTGATGGATATAAGGTTGAAAGCCATCGTCGGTCTTCAATACATAGCTAACCTCTAAAGGAATATTCTTCAAATTGTCGGTAAGAATCAGATAACTGTTTTCCATTACAGGCACTTTAGGGACACCATCTATTTTCAAATCCAAGATGTTCTTTATCGCATCGTTCGAACCCATGAACAATCCTAAAGCATTATATTCGCTGCTGCCATTGATGTAACAACGAGCATAAGTGGTTGTCTGCTCAACCGTCGGAAGGAAGGACTTAATCTCGGAAAACTGAGTCCAAGGTGCGGAATTATACTTTGTCCTGTCTGGAACTGTTAGCAAAGTCGCATTAGGACTCCAACTAAAAAGATTGCTGGCAGCATAATCCGATTCATTCTCAGTTATTGTAGGTGGGGTTTCTCGCGCAATGGTAACGTTGCGCAGAGAGGAGCAGTCGACAAAGACTGTAGAAGCAATGCTATTTAAGGATCGTGGGAAGAAAATAGTCTCTAAATCTGAACATTGTGAAAAAGCAAACTCACCAATATCCTCTAACCCTGCGGGAAAAGTAATCTGTTTCAAACGATTGCAAGAAATAAAAGCAGCAGGTTGTACATGCTTAACAGGAGAAAGAAGGTTTATCGTCTCTAAAATACTACAATTAACAAAACATCCCCATGGAATCACATCACAAGATATGCTAATGGATTTCATGCCAGAACAGGCATCAAATGCATGATCTCCTAAAGAAACTTTGCTTGGCACATTGACGGTATTCAATGAAGTACAACGATGAAAAGCATATTCCCCAATTGAGCTAATAGTACTAGGAATCTCTATTTCATTGAAACGGCAGTTTTCAAACGAATAATCACCAATTTTTATTACAGTATATCCCCTTGCAGCACTTGGAATAATCAATTTACCGTATGTATCTCCTGTATTTATAGCAGGACCGTAAGTGTGGGAAATCTCATCATAAGTTGCAAAAGTAAAGCAAGTTTTATTGCTTTCACTTATTACCTTAAAGCGCATCGGAACATATGTGGTAGTTCCGTAATTATTGATAACTCTTACATCATGGGTGAACACATCTCCATCTGCTGCCTTTAGACTTGTTGCCACGAATGTCATTGCCAGAAGCAAGTTGAAAAGTAGAATCTTTTTCATAATCTTATTGTTTTAGATGTTTGTTTCGATACCGCTTTGGTTAGGACTACAAAAAAACGTGAACTTCGTTCGTCTACGTCTCGGAGGTATCGCCAAACACCTATGCACCATATACGACCTCGCCCACGCAGACCGACGTGAGCATCCTCACTTTTACTCTTGGTTGTTCCTTTAATTTGCAGATTTTCGGAAACAAGATTCAAGCGGACGCTTCTTTGTCTATAATGTCTTAGTCCCTTTGTTTATGCCATAGGCTTTATTGTATTGAACATTGAACAGTGAAACACTTATTCTGCTTGCAAAGATATGAAAAAAAGAAGATAAACAGCATAAGGATTGAAGTTTTTTTATAAAGATTGGGGGAAATTACATGTCGCTCGTCGCCGAGGGAACTCTTGTCTTCTTCGGAGCAACGCTTTACCAAATGGGAACGGATGATTGCGCGTTTGCTTGTCTTGCCTTACCTTTGCAGCGGAAAACAAGAAGATAAAAGAAGATAGATGGAGATAGAAGAAGATAGAAGACATTCGTTTTGGCAGCAGACAGATGTATCGTCCTCTATCTTCGCGTCGTTAGACGCATATCTTCTTATAACTACCTCTAACTACAAAAAGAAGGAATATGGAAGACAGAACTACATTGAACCGCCAGTTGGCACAGATGCTGAAGGGCGGCGTGATTATGGATGTGACAACACCCGAGCAGGCACGTATTGCCGAGGCTGCCGGGGCATGCGCAGTAATGGCATTGGAACGCATACCGGCCGACATCCGTGCGGCTGGTGGTGTGAGCCGCATGAGTGACCCGAAGATGATACGAGGCATACAGGATGCCGTGACGATTCCTGTGATGGCGAAGTGCCGCATCGGTCATTTTGCTGAGGCGCAGATACTCGAAGCCATCGAGATTGACTACATCGACGAGAGCGAGGTGCTCTCTCCCGCAGATGATGTCTATCACATCGACAAGCGGAAGTTCCGCGTGCCGTTCGTCTGCGGAGCAAAGGACTTGGGCGAAGCGCTGAGACGCATCAACGAGGGTGCCACGATGATACGCACCAAGGGCGAACCCGGCACGGGCGACATCATTCAGGCCGTCCGCCACATGCGCTTGATGCAGAGCGAAATCAGAAGACTCGTCTCGCTCAACGACGACGAGCTCTACGAGGCAGCAAAGCAGTTGCGCGTGCCTTTCGACTTGGTACGCTTTGTTCACGAAAACGGCAAACTGCCCGTGGTGAACTTCGCAGCAGGCGGTGTGGCAACACCAGCCGATGCAGCCTTGATGATGCAGCTCGGTGCGGAAGGCGTTTTCGTAGGCAGCGGCATCTTCAAGAGCGGCAATCCCGAGAAGCGTGCCCAAGCCATCGTGAAGGCCGTCACGAACTACAACAACCCTGCCGTCTTGGCGCAACTCAGCGAAGACCTCGGCGAAGCGATGGTAGGCATCAACGAAAGCGAGATTCAATTGCTGATGGCGGAGCGGGGGAAATAAGGCCCCCCTCTAACTCCCCCAAAGGGGAGGACCCAATTGTCTATTGAATAATAAGAAGGTTATGAAGATTGCTATACTTGCTCTTCAAGGAGCTTTTGGAGAACATGAACAGATGCTTAGGCTGCTTGGGGTTGAAACAATACTTGTGAGAGGCATTGAGGCACTCCCCCAAAGGGGGAGCGGGGAGGGGGCTGGCCTCATCATTCCTGGTGGCGAAAGCACTTCGATGATGCGCATTATGAAGGACGAAGGCTTGTTCGAACCGCTCCGACAAGCCATTCTCGACGGGCTTCCTGTGCTCGGAACATGTGCGGGCCTCATCATGCTTGATAGGAATCACCTCGATGTAATGGATATCACAGCTCGCCGAAACGCCTACGGCAGGCAGTTGGGGAGTTTCAATACAGAAGAGGAGTTTGCGGGCATCGGACGCGTTCCCATGACTTTCATCCGTGCTCCATATATTGAAGAGGCCGGACCTGAGGTCGAAATCCTCGCGACGGTCGAAGGCAAAGCTGTTGCCGCACGACAAAAGAACATGCTCGTCACGGCCTTCCACCCAGAACTGACCGCCGACACTCGCATCCATGAGCTGTTCCTTTCGATGGTCACATCAAGTTCTGATGCCTCTATTCCCCGTTAAGTCTAAGCGTATCTGCCCAGTTTATGTCCCATGAGATGTTGAAGCTGCTTTGTGCATCGGGTGTCTCCACTTCTCCTTGCTCGAATGCCTTGCCATGCCACTCGGTCAGATAGTTGATGCGAAGCGGCACATCGTTGAAATGCTTCTCACAAAACACTGCATTATTCTTGTCAAGTGCCTGGATGGTGTAGTTCGTCGTGATTTGTTCCTCTGGTAAAAAGAGATAAACAGTAAAAGTGTCTATTTTGCCCAAATGGCTGTCAGGCACAGCTATCTCCGAGGTTCTGCCTGTGCTTTGAGGAGTGAAGCCTGTCGTGGCATCGAGCACTGTCCCTCCTGCCGTACTGATGAACCGCATCTTCTTGAGGTTGGCAGGAATGGCATCCTCAGCCGTCACACAAAAGGCTGACACAACATGCCTGAGGGTTATGTCTCTGTTAAGATTAGTACTCTCGTCAAGCGTGAACTCCTCACAATAGAGGAAGGTGTTGGGCACGTAATTCTCTTCCCACGAGATGTGATTGAGAGAGGTGATGCTGCAAGCACGAGAGCCATTATAGCCAAGTACAAGTACACGATAACGGCCATAAGGAAGGCTGACAGAGAACTTGGAATATGTCTTGGCCAAAGTGCTACTGGCTTCATAGTCAACGCTTTTGTGCAAGATGGTCGAAATGACTTGCTTGTTTGTTTCCGCATCAAAGACTGTGAGCGAAAGATTGGCCAATGTCATATATATCTTCTCGGCTCTGCTCATTCCTGAGGACGAAAGGTCATCGAAACTGACTTGCCTGTAGTTGCTGACGGAGAAGGTGACTGTGCATTGACCTTCTGGCTCAGCAAGTCCCGACTGACACGACACAAGCAGAAACATGAGGCACGGGATGAGGAGAAGGAAAAGACGATTAGAACTCTTTTGACACGACATTTTGAGCTATTTATTTGGTTATGTCTGCAAATTTACGCTTTATTTCCACATTATTATATTTATTATAGGGAAATTTGTAGCAAATGTCATGACTTTCACTTCCCGGATGCCATTTATGCCACCTGTCGAAGTCCCTGATGTATAACTTTGGTTTATCGTTTCTTTTCTTTCATAACAATCTCCACGGGACCTAATAGACCCGACGGACGCAAATGTTCTTTGGAAGAAGGCCCATGGATAACCCATGTTTTTCTTTGCTCCACAGGCAAAGCCGCATCATAGACAAGGCGATTGAACCAGGTACTGGTGACCTCGATTGTGATGGAGTTATTGCCCTGACGGAGGAAGGAAGCAATGTCAGTCTGATAGGGAGCAGCCCAGAGCGTATCGACGACTTCTCCATTCACCTTGACAACAGCAATCTCTTCCACCTCGCCAAGACGAAGCAAGACTTCGCGACCTCGTATCTTATGGTCGATTTGAACTGAGGTCTCGTAAGTAGCCGTACCAGAGAATGCTCGTCCCTCATCGCTGAGTGGCAGGTCTTTCCAAGCCTTCAAGTCCGTCAACTGAAGCGGATTGTCGATGCCCCATCCTTCAGGGAAAATGAGGGTCCACTTTAAAGGAGCAAGGGACAAGGGGGAGAGAGCAGGATTGTCAGAGCCAGAGGTATTCCCCTGCCTCTTGCCCCGTGATCCGTGCCCTTTTAGCCACACCAAGAAGAACATTTCGCCTCGATGCAAGTCCAGACGCACCTTTGTATATTCCCCATCGACCTCAGTATCTACGGGCTGGATGCTTCCATTCATCGGGTTCCAAAGCGCAGCACGACCTTTCTGCCGGAAAGCGACCTCACCACTGAACGACTGCTCTTGCTGTGGACAAATCATGTACCAATCTGCTCCTTTTGTATGGCGATGAAGCCAGCGAAGCTTCGTGGGTTTTACATCGGGCTTCAGGCCTAAAGCTTCGAATGCACTTCTCAGCTCCGCAATGGGAACATCTTTGATGATGCGCCCGCCTTGCATCTCCATCGATTGCATTTTAGTTAAGGTCTCTGGCAGAAGGCGTTTTGTGTCGGGAACCCAGAGCACATCATAGCGGATGCCTTCGGGTGTTGTCCAACATCCGTCTTCTAAGGTGATTCGATGCAGGAAGGCATCGGTATTGCAGTAGTCAAATGCATACCCCTCGGGGAAGGGCGCATACTGATCAGGCTTCTGCTCTATCTCGTCGCCAATATACCATAGGACGCTGCTCACAGGCAGTCCTCTCTCCAACATGAAGGCACAGCGAGCCAGATAGGTATTGAAATGGTGCATGAAGGGCCACCAAGTCTGCTTCCTGAGGAAAGGGGTGCCGATGCCACCTCCGAAGGAAGTGCCAGGGAAGTAGCGATCTGCATCGGGATTGTGGGTATATGTATGGAAGACGGTATGTGTGACGCCCTCCACCATATTCTGATTAGCCACTTCGCGCAATTGGCTGAGATGTTCGTCCCATGTTAAATCAAACGAGGTGAAGCTCTCTGCCGAGACACGTGGTTTGCCATACATTCGGGCAGCAGAAGCCGTGCACCGAATGGGCTTGTAGTTGTGGTTTGCCAGCCAATGTCCGAGGGGTTGCCAGTACTCATTCATTGGCACATCGGCATATTTGTAGAACTCCATCGGGTCGCCAGGAAAGATGTCACCTGCCGCAGTCTCGTAGCTTACTGTCATGCCTTTCTCGTGAGCCAGACGAGACATCTGACCATAGAAGTTGTCGGTGAAGAGTTCGTTGATGGTGCGTCTCCAGTCGGAAAGGAACTTGCTTGTCTGTTCGCGGCTGTCTATTACCCATCCGAAGATAGCAGGCATCCAGGTGAGGAGATTGTAGTGGCGACGACTTTGGAACTCTTGTCGCATGTATCGTGTCCAAGTTTGCGACGAGCACTCCCAGCTGTCCATCAGCATATTGTTTACCAACCCCTTCAGCGGTCCGTCGGTAAGTCTTCCTATGTAACTGCGGAACTGATAGGCGACGAAAGCAGAGTCGAGCTTGTTCACTTCCCAACCCGTAGCCTCCTCAGGCGCAGGTCCGTTGCGTTGCCCCGTATTCACATGCCCAATGCGCAGGACAATCCATGTTCCCTTTGGAGCAGCCCAGCGAAGTTTTCCGTCGCTCGTCATCTTGTCTGTCAGGTTGACAATATCAGTTCGTTTGATGAAACTGCTTCCATCCTCGTTCATATTCTCGGGAAGCTTCAACAAAGTGCGCGAAGTCCAGCCTGCCTCCATCTCCCAATTATGCCCTCTGGTTGCTGTCGAGAAACGTAAGCGAGAGAGGTTCATGGGGTGCAGGTTTGAGATTTCGAGAATGTACTCTCCTTGTTCCTGCAGATTGTCGGGCAGAGCGAAAGTCATTGTCTTGTCGATGTCCTGCCAATTGCCGTGAGGAAAGTCTGTGTCGAGGGCAACAGTCTGATTGGGTGTCAGGACGCGAAGATGAATGTCGGGCTGAACGCCGAACTCGTGATTGAAGCGGTCGATGGGATTGAACTCTATGGAACGAACTCGTGCAGCATTCCGCAACTTGACGCGAACGCGATGAATACCACCTCTTCGCTCACCCGCAACGGGGCGAGCCTTGCTTCGCTCGGTTACCGATGGCTGCAAAGTGAAACTGAAGCCCTTCTCGCCGCCGAGGAGTCGTTTCCAGTCTTCCTGATGTTCCTCTGCCTCCACCTCTTCTATCTGGCAGTACCCATCTATATCGCCTTGTGGAGCGGGGAAAGCCAGCACTACGATATCTTGCCAATTTCGCCACTCTTCTTTCTGTGGAACGGACAGCTCTACATCCACTTCCTTGCCGCCCACAATATGCGTCCACGAGTAACTCAAGTGGCGCATTGCCTGCTCTGGTTTAATCCAAGGACCGCCACTCATCGCCCAACCCGGGCAAGTTTGCAAGCTGAAACGCAGTCCTAAACGATGCGCCTCCTCGGCCGTATGCTTCACCAGTTCTTCCCATTCCGCACTCAGGCATTTCACATGTTCCTCCGTGCCCGGCCATTCCTTAGTGTCACCCTGCTGTCCGTGGAAGAACTGCACGCCCTGAATGCCCGAAGAGGCGATAGCCTCCAAGTCGCGAGTGATGCCTTCGCGTCGGATATTGGTGTTGATGAAATGGAACCACGTTTCGGGATAGAAGATGAGGTCGGGATGCAGAAAGGCCATCTGGTCGCGCTTCGAGAAAGGGCTTCGCAGTTTTGCCGTATCAGGTACTGCTTGATAGACTGTCTGCGTCATGGAGCAAAGTCCCATGATAGGTACAATAGCAAGTATCCCTATGATCTGTATTCTTTTCATCGTGCGGAAAATGATATTATTCGTTTGCAAAGTTACGAATAAGCAAGTAAAATACAAAATAAAATCGAACCTATCCTGCAGAATCGCTACAAGATGCCTTCAGAATATCGCACATTTTGTCGGAATAATCAGGGTGACCAGCAAGAAAGAACCGCCCCGCCTCTAGTCGACACCAGTCAACCTTGCAAAAACCACACGAGGATTTCGTAAACTTCACACGTGGATTTCACAAAGTTCACATGTGGATTTTTCGGACTAGACGCGTAATATCATTTCGTCCAACATTTCGGGCGTGCCGTCGAGACCTGTCATCTTCTTGTAAAGGCGGCGTCTGGTGGAGGTGATTGCCTCTTTGCTATGAGCCGTCAGAATGGCAATTTCGGAGGGTTTGAACTGCGCTTTTATGAGGAGACAAACGCGGAGCTCCTGCAGGCTGAGCTTATAGACTGACGAGAGATGCTGGGCAAAGCCATCACATTGGCTGTCAATCATCGTCTGGAAGCGTTGCCACTCGTCCTGCGTAGGCAGTTCCGTGGCAGCACATCGCTTGCGCATTGTCATCGTTTCGGGCGAGACGTCAATTCCATGAACACTCTTTTTGTGGAAAAGGTTCTGCTTTTGTCGGTCGAGTTCACTATCCTTCTGACGCAAAACAAGACGGAGAATGAATGCCAACGACACGAGCAAGAGGGCGATAAGAACAGCTACGATTGTCGCCACGAAGCGGTTGGAGCGGCGCTGAGATGCCCTGAAGTTATCTTCCTGCTTCTGTAAGAGTTGGGAGACGGAAGCCTGCACAGAGGTTTCTCTACTGCTGTCCGCCGCAAATGGGACCTCAGCGTAGCAGCCTGCACAACAACAAAGAAAGACTGCAAAAAGCAGTCTCTTCACATATTGCTGAACTGCACAAGTATCCATGCGACAGCTAAAAAAAGTATCGAGATGCTTGTAAAAGCCACAGAAAAGAAGGTGAACTGCGGATTTCGCTTGGTCTCTTTGAAAGGCCAAAACAGGTGTGTGACGGTCAGCCAGGGAATGAAGCAGGCCAGAAACATTGTGCCCGTCAAAGAAGTCTTGTGATGGAAGCCCCCTAAATAAATATGCAGGAGCAACATCAACAGCCAATAAATACTGAAGGAACAGAGGAAGAACGTCGCGTATTCACTCTTTTTCATAAGTTTCGACGGCCAAAGCAGATACACAACAGTCATGATGGCAATCACCATTCCCCAAACGGGCCAAGCATCAACAATCAGATTATTCATAACAATACATTTAATGGTTTGATGCTGCAAAGGTATAAAGAATCCGCGACTCTACGCAAGAAAAAGAGTGTACAATTAGTGTTCATTCCCAAAGACCTATCTTCGCATGGAGCGGACGATGGTCGGAGAACGTCTCCTCCCCTACCCAAGTGCGATAGAAGGAAAGCGTCGCTTCGGGCGTTGGCATGAAGAGAGCCACGTGGTCGATGCAGATGTTGGGGACATCGGCTGGGAATGTCTTGTCGTAAGACGGGTTGAGGAAGAGGAAATGCTTCTGCATCTCCTTGTAGAAAGGCATGCCGGGTTCGTCGTTCAGGTCGCCTGTCAGGATGAAAGGCTTCGTCCACTTGCGGGCCTCTTCCACAATAATTGGGATGCTTGCCATGCGGTCCTCGTCGGTCAGGCTGAGATGCGTGCAGGCCACAACATAATGTTTGTACTCAGCCACCAAGAGCATTCTTGGCTCTTCGCGACCAGGCAGGGGTATGCGATGCACGCTTATCGGCTTCTTCTTGCTGAGGATGCCAATGCCGTACTTACCGCCCTGGAACTTGATGGCAGGGGCAAAGGTGCTGAACATCTTTGCCTTGCGGCCTATCTCTTCTAAGGAATAGAGGCCTCCGTTGCGCTTTGTAACGCTGTCCACCTCCTGAATGGCAGCCACATCGGCATGGGCCTTGCGCAGTATCTTTGCCTGTCGAGCGTGGTCAATCTTACCATCGAGACCTGCGCCATGCTGTATATTATAAGATGTAAGGCGGAGAGTACGTACCCTCTTGGCCTGCACGGAGACAGAGGAACTTGCACACAAAAGGATAAACAAAAGCATCCACAGCCCCTGAGTAGCAAGGATGAAGCGGCGGTGAATCCCCCTCTCCTTGGGAGAGGGCTTGGGTGAGGCTTTCTTTTTCATCGGATTTCGATTTCTTCCTTCACGTCGATTTCCTGCCCGTCCTTGTCGTAGAACTCGTACTGAAGAAAGGCAAGCTTCTGACTTGGAATGACCTTCACGCCCAAACCATACTTGAGCTGCCACTTCCGATACAGGCTCAAGATGCCCTGATTCAGGTAAGCGGCAACATAGGGATGCACATGAAGGGTGAACCGTTTCATACCAAGTCTGTAGTAGAGGAACTTTATCTTGCCCTCCAAGACTTTGTGGAAGAGGAAGCTGCTCTTGATTTTGCCTGTGCCCTGACAAGTGGGACAAGCCTCTTCGACTGCCACATCCATGACTGGACGCACTCTCTGACGGGTGATTTGCATCAGGCAGAACTTGCTCAAAGGCAAGATATTGTGACGGGCACGGTCGCGCTTCATCAGCTCGCACATGTGCTCGTAGAGCTGCTGACGGTCCTCAGCCAACTTCATATCAATGAAGTCCACGACGATGATGCCACCCATGTCTCGCAACCTGAGCTGACGGGCGAGTTCATCTGCCGCCCCGAGATTGACCTCGAGGGCATTGGCTTCCTGACTATCTGAATTGCGAGTGCGGTTGCCACTATTGACATCCACCACATGAAGGGCTTCCGTATGCTCTATGATAAGATAGGCTCCGTGCTTGTAGGAGACAATTCGGCCAAAGCTTGACTTAATCTGACGCGTGATGTCGAAGTTGTCGAAGATGGGCAGACTGCCTTTGTAGAGCTTCACCACACCAGCCCTTTCAGGTGCAATCAGGCTGACATAGTCGTGAACCTCCTTATAGACATCGGCATTGTTGACGTAGATATTCTCGTAACTCGGGTTGAAGAGGTCGCGAAGCATTGCAACTGCGCGGCTCGTCTCTTCGTGGACAAGCATCGGCAAATCCTTTGCTTGCTGCACCTTGCGGAGAATGCTCTCCCAACGGGCCACGAGGACTTTCATCTCGGCATCCAACTCGCCCGTCCGTTTGCCCTCAGCCACAGTCCGGACAATGATGCTGCAGTTCTTGGGCTTGATGCTTTCGACGACTTGCTTGAGGCGAGCCCTCTCGGCACTACTCTTGATTTTGGTAGAGACGGAAACCTTGTCGCCAAAAGGCTCGAAGACCAGGAAGCGACCGGGGAAAGAAAGGTCGCAACTCAAGCGAGGACCTTTGGTGTTGATAGGTTCCTTGACAATCTGGACGAGGATTTCCTGACCTTGTTGCAAAGTTGTCTGCACGCTACCGTTCTTAGGAAGTTCCGGCAAAATGGTAGCCTTCTCAAAAGAATAGAGATTCTTGCGGTCGCTCTGCACTTGTTTGAGGAACTTGGCATAAGAAGCGAACTGCAAGCCAAGGTCGAGATAATGCAGGAAGGCATCGCGTTCGTGACCGACATTCACGAAACAGGCATTGAGCCCGGGCATGAGTTTCTTGACCTTAGCCAGATACACATTACCCACAGAATAAGAAACGCTCTGTTCCTCATCCTGATACTCTGCCAGTCGCTTGTCCTCGGTCAGCGCGATAGAGATTTTCTTCGGCTGTACGTCGATGTAAAGTTCGCTCGTTACGTCCATTCCTGCTTTCAAAGAAAAAGGTGACGGAGCTAAGTGCTGTCACCTTTTAGGCCTGAGAAGTTGTTTACTTGCTCTTATGTCTGTTCTTTCTCAGTCTCTTCTTACGCTTGTGCGTCGACATCTTGTGCCTCTTATGCTTCTTTCCGTTTGGCATAATTTTGGGTGTTTATGGTTAGTACTAATTATATGTTTATACAATTTCGGACTGCAAAGGTACGATTATTTTTCTAAAGTAGAAAGATTTTACTTCATTTTATTAAAAAAAAGTTGTCGTTTGGCATGTTTTACGCCGAAATGCAAGTTAAATTCCGCAATAAGTTGATGATTTATATTGAATCCTTAATAACAATATGGTTCGTTATTACTCCATATCCGCACCAATATCCATAACCACCAATGATATTTGTTTCTATGTTTGACGATGTGGAAAGAAACATATTTTCTGATAATGTAAGCAATTTTGTATAACTGTCCCAGATACGGTACGATGTCTCATCAACCTGAGCAAATTTAACCGAAACAGTATCATCTAACTTAAAATAGGGGCTGTAATCCTTTTCATCATATTGATGACCCCGATATACCGACACCTCTGATTCTCCTTTCAGTACCTCGTCGTCAATACTGCCAAGATATGAAGCCAAATATTGTCTAGACTCAGTTCCTACACGAGTAAAAAACTGATAATAGTTCTTTTCACTTGGTTCGTCCACAAAACGAGCAATAATCTGAAATAACGAGTCCGAACCCGCACACTTTTCCACTCTGAAAGAACAATTGTCTGGTGGGGAAGGAATCCTTGTTGAAGCAGTAGCATTCATATCCCGATATTCAGCTGTTAATGTGTAAGTCTTTCCTGCTTTACCCCTCATTCGTCCTGTCGTATAAATATAAGGAGGGAAATAACCCTTGTCATACTTTCCAGTCAGTACATAACTGTTCTCTCCATCACTGATAGTGACTTTTGCCCAACGTACTATATGGTTACTCAGACTGTCCAATTTCTGAAAGCTTGAACTTATAGGGAATGATCGTGTTAATATAACAACAGGAAATCCACCATCTTCAATCCAACCTTCCACAACCATTTGTGGTGAAATAGTTTCGTTGCCATCGGCAGCATCAGTACAAGCAGTCAACCAACAAGCACAAAAAATAATAATTACTGATTTCCACATGTCAAAACTTGAATTGATAGCTGATGGACGGGAGGGCTTTAAAAATGAATGTGACGGGACGGTAAGCAAAGGAACCGTCTTTCCGAGTTTTCAAATAGTAAAACAATTCATTTTCTTTACTTGTCGTATTATAGAGAGAGAAATTTATACTATGTTCAGCGTTTTTTCTCCCATACCACTTATAGTTTGCAGAAAGGTCTAAACGCAAATATGAACTTAGTCTGGCAGAATTATACTTACCATATTTTAAAACTATATTATCATTGAGAAGATATAGTGATTCTGCCGGTGTAAATGGAGTTCCTGAAGCATAGACCATTGTTCCGCCAAAACTCCAATGTTTCCCAAGTGTATAAGTTGCCACAACATTCAGTTCATGCGGACGTTCGTGACTTGCGGGATATGTCCCCATACGGTTTCCATCTTTGAAAGAGCGCCGTGCATGTGTGTATGTATAACTCATCCATCCGGTCAGTTTTCCTGTACACTTATTTAGAATAAGGCTTGCCCCATAGTTCTGACCTTGACCATGCATTAACGATCTATTGATGTCGTACGCTGAATTTACATAGTCTAATACTGAGCCTTTATATGCTAATTGATGATATAATTTCCTATAAAACAAGCCTAAAGCGACCCTGTATCTACGATTAAAGGCAAACACGCTACTATTGAGCGAGCATTCGTGAGCATACTGGGGCCTAATATCACACGAAGAAGAAATCCAAAATTCTGTAGGCAGTCCTATATCCGAAAAACCTATCTGAAACAAATATTGATGACGTAATGCATATGTTGCAGATAATTGCCATGAGGATTTGTCGTATAATAATATGAGTGAAGGATTTAATGAAGCATAAGTCTTGCCCTCTTGCATAAAAAGAGTAGTCCGAAGCCCACCTACTACGCCCAGCGGTTCAATAATCTGATATTCATAACTGCCATACAATGAAGTCTCAACAGAATGCATGTGTTCTGCTTTAAGATCTGCTATATTGTCCCATTTTTTACGTTCCAAGGATTGGGGTGTTATGTTATGATATGCCACATCCACTCCCATATTCCATTCTTTCCAGTTCATATTACTCTTTAGTCCAATGTCAGTTATACCAGAAGGGAGCCGAAAAGACATATCTGGCATTTCAAGATTAAATCTATTTCGGTAATCAGTTATATAAACGCTTGACTTTACCAATAAATCCTTATTATTATATAACCAATGAACTGCTCCCATATTATTCCCCCACTTGCTTTTCATATCTACAAGATAATAAGATCTCTCCGAAAAAGACGCCAGGTCTCTACCTGAATAAAAATCAAACAACAATACATTATTTTCGTTTATCCGATGTGAGACTGTTGCGTTGGCATCGTAGAAGGAATACTTGAATCGTTGATCGTCAGATCTCATCCACTTGTTATATAGCAGATTCATATACGACCCCCTCAGAGAAAGCGAAACATGTGTTTTACTGCCAACTGGAAATCGTATCGTTCCTTCCGAAGAGATAAGACCAACAGACAAATTTCCACTAATTGTGTCAGGAAATGTCATCGAATACTGCATATCCATTTGCCCACCTATTCGATTGGGAGAGTTCGCCCCGGCACATCCTTTCGAAATAGATAGACTTTTAAAATGCGAGACATTAAAAGTAGAGAAGAATCCTAATAAATGGTTCACATTGTAAATGGGCACACCTTCTATTGATATAAGGTTGTGCTGATTATCGCATCCCTCAATATTAATTCCACTTCTATATTCGTTATTCGTTTGAATGCCAGGAAGCATTTGAGCGTAATGCATAGGATCTGCATTCCCTAACACTTGAGGTAGCAAACCCATATTGCTCATGTCCCAAACAATTACACCATTTATTCGGGTTTTAATCGGAGACGTGTAGCGATAACCTTTCACCAAAATGGTGTCAAGCTGAGCACTCCATGTACTATCAACTTCTTGAGAGTATACCGAAGTCGAAAGCACACAGAGTACCGCTAATAGGATGTCAATCAGTGCATGATTTCTCATGTACGAAAATTACCAGTCTACATGCTCGTCTACTAGGGCTGCATACATGTTGACCAATGATTTGAAGGAGTCAATCGTCTTCTTAAAATCCTTCTCATTGAAGAACACATCAAATGTACTATAGGATGAACCATCATAGAAGAAAATAACAGGCTCTACTTCCCAGTATATCTGGCCATACCATGTTTCATGAGCAAAAGATTCCATCCTAACCGCAGCCTGCTTGACATTCTTTCCGTCATAATATAGGTTGACATCTGCAAGTGAATTGGCCATGGTAACATATGACTTGAAGATTCTTTCATCCCCGTCGTTGTCTTCTGCATAGTCCAGATAATCTAAAAACTTACGAACATCAGATAAAGAACCTTGAATCTGCATCCTTCCCAAAATATCAAGTTTCACATAAGCGTTTTTTGCATTTGCTATATCAAAATCGTAATCATCTTCATCAAAATTTTCAGAGCTGAAAGCACTGACATTGACAGATGGAATGTCCCTCACATCTGCAGCAACACCAATCGTAACAAGATTTGTGCCATTCTTGCTCATTGTGAAAGAAACTGATGCATTGGTATTCGCTGTATATGCGACCCTTGAAACATCAAATTTATAACCATTATTCCATTCAATTTGCATAGATACACTAAAATTGTTTTTGCTGATGTCGAACTCTTCGCCACTAAGACTTCCCAAATCAATATTTATGGTTGTCTGTACAACTTGACTATCGCCTTGGGTTAATGTGACGACTATACGCTCTGGTACGCCTATAATATATTGGGTACGATCATAATACTCATTATATATGTGAGCATTATCACTAAAACTATCATCGTAGCCTATCCAATCGTCTTCATTATATGCATGCACTTTTTTTACACTTCCACTGGTTTCCAGTTTAAGTACACATTGTTGGTTACGCTTATCTGTGAATATAAACTGCAAATCGCTGGCATTTGTCTTAATCCATCGTCCATTACTTGCAGTGAAATGTCCTGTAAAATTAGATGCCATCAGTAATGCTCTATAATTATAATATATATAATTGTATTTGTAAATATAGTCACTCCACCAATCATTCCACCAATCCCCGCTTTCAGTCGTTGTAGTACCTAGAGATTCACGAGCAGCTTTATAAGCATCTTTAGCCCATTTTTCAACGCTATCCCAATCATAATCCTCTTCATAATTATTGCGAATGAATCTGTATAGCTCAGCAATTTCGTTGAAATCTGAGGAAGGCATCATATCCATAAAATCCCAAGCTATTGTTTCCATATACTCCTTCTGATCAGCAGAGGACATAGCATTGTCTGCTAAGAGAGACACTTCCACCTGGCACTCAGCTTTCACGCCACTTCCATCCGTAGCTCGACAAGTAATGACACAATTGCCTATACCATTGGCTATTACCCTTCCCTTGGCATTAACTTCTGCCACCTCCTCATTGCTACTCTCCCATAGTAAATTTTTGTTTTCAGCATTCTCGGGAAATACCGTAGCAGTGAGGTACTCAACAGTATTCAATTGGAGAGAGAGAGAGGACATATTCAGCACTATCTTTTGGACAAGCCCTGTCTTTGCCTCTACGAAGACGATGCTGTCTAACTCTGAGACATCGTACTCAATGGCTTGACTACCCGTCTTATAAAGAACTACTTTCTGCGCCCTTGTTGCCTGCAACCCCACGATAATTAAAAGCAGGGTTATCAACATACTTTTTACCTTCATAATTGTAATGTATTTATTAAATAATCGTGTTTTGTGCTCAAATATATGATTATTTCTTATATGATAAAAAGATTTGTTCTATTTTATTAAAAAAAAGTTGTCGTTTGGCATGTTTCAAGGCAAAAAGCCTTACTTTTGCATCATGATTTCGTCATTTTCCGCTCAACTTGAAGCATGGTATAGAGAATTTGGGCGCGATTTGCCTTGGAGGCAGACAAGCGACCCTTTCCTCATCATGCTTTCGGAGTTCATCCTTCAGCAGACGCAGATTGTTCAAGGGATGAGTTACTACCTGCGCTTTGCGGAACGGTTCCCTTCTGCTGAGAGCCTTGCCAACGCAAGCGAGGAGGAGGTGATGCGGCTCTGGCAAGGGCTGGGCTACTACAGTCGGGCCAGGAATCTTCGCAAGGCGGCTCAGGAGGTTGCAAAGGCCGGGCATTTCCCGAAGGACTACAGCTTCATTCGGGCTTTGCCAGGCGTGGGCGACTATACGGCGGCTGCCATTATGAGTTTTGCCTTCGGAGAGCCATACGCCGTGCTCGACGGAAATGTGCAACGCGTTCTTGCCCGTCATTTCGGCATCAACGAGCCTGTTGATACCACTCAAGGCAAGAAGTTGCTTCGTGCCCTTGCCGACGAGATGCTCGACCGCCAACATCCTGCCCTCTACAATCAAGCCATCATGGACTTCGGAGCCTTGCAATGCAAGCCGACTTCGCCGCTTTGTGACGCTTGCCCGCTTGCCGAAACTTGCCAAGCGCTCAAGGAGCATCAAGTGGACAAGCTGCCTGTCAAAGCAAAGCGCACGGCCATTCGCGACCGCTACCTTACTTATATTTACACGCGCACAGAGGACGGGAAGACGCTCCTTCGCCGCAGAGGCAGCGGCGACATCTGGCAAGGGCTTTTCGAGTTCCCTTTAATCGAATCGGAAAGGCCGCTCACGATGGCCGAAGTGGAGCAAAAGCTCAGCAACCAATGGCCAATCGGGAATGGTCGATGGCAAATCACTCTCGTTGCCCGTGATGTCCTGCATCAGCTCACACACCAGCGCCTGCATGCAGACTTCTACTGTCTCACTTTGCCAGCCTCTCAATGTCCTGTTTCCAATGGGGGGAAGAGCAATGTTCAATGGGAGGAAGGGCAATGGGTTGAGGAGAAGTCGCTCGACCACTATGCCCTTCCGCGTTTGTTGGAGAAACTGCTGGAGAGGCTAAAGCACACCTGAGCGCTTCGTTTTCCGCACGAAAATCACGAAAAATCCTTTACAAAAATCATACCAAAAAATAGGGAAAAACGAATCGTGGCACAGAGAGATTTCAAACGCCGCACGCGGAGTTTGTCATCGCCGCACGCGGAGTTTGCAAATTCCCCATGCGGAGTTGACTGATTCCGCAGGCAGAAAATGACGGGAAAACACGCTGCATTTAACAACTCGGCACAGAATACCTGTACTTTCTTTGCCCGAAGTTCAAAATCTTGTCTTCGGAAACTGCCTTCTGTAGGGAGAAACGCGATTTAAGCCCTTATTTTGCGCTCGGGGTAGAAAAGTGCCAGACGAACAAAAATAAGCCGTCAGAGAGCGAGGCACCGGAAAATATCTTGACATTTTGTCTGTCGAATATCGGAGCTCTCCCAGCACATTGACGGGTCTCCACATCGTCCGCAATCTCTATCGCTCTTACACGAGTGCAAAATCACAATAAACGGCGGCAGACGATTTTTTCAGGGCGGAACGACTGAACTTTGTGCAAAAAACATTATATTTGCAGGCAAAACTAAAATATATCGTATGAGATGAAACTATTAAAACCTTTACTCCTTTTCGCTTGGGCAGCCCTGTTTGCCACAAGCCTGAATGCACAAGTTTCCAAACCGCTGCCCGCTCTGCATGTCGAGGGCAAATGGCTTTGCGACACCCACGGCAACCATGTGGTGCTGCACGGTGTGATGGATACGCCCAGCATGTGGTTCAATGGGTACTTTGATGAGAACGGCGACCACCACAGCTATTGGAGCGGAGGCTATAACGCCGACGGCGCGAACAACTGCAAGGACTATTTCGAGAAAATCTTCACTGCCTTGGAGAAGGCTAAATGCGACGTCTTCCGTCTGCACCTTGATCCTGCATGGACCAACGACCCTCGTCCTGACTCGATTTATATTTATCCAGGTTCAGAAGGACAGGCAGAAGGAGTTGGCGGCGAAGCCAGCATCAGAAAGTTCAACCCCAACCGCCTGAAAACCTACCTCACTAATCTATATTGGCCTCTCATACAAAAGGCCATAGACCACAAGATGTATGTGGTGGTGCGTCCGCCAGGTGTATGCCCTGGTTCGCTGAGAGTGGGCGACTATTACAACCAGTATCTGATGACGGTCTGGGACATGTTCACCCAGAACGCAAACGTCAAGAAGTATGCGGGGCAAGTCAGCATAGAACTGGCCAACGAGCCCGTCTCACTAAAGAACGCCGACGGAGAGGACGACCCGAAGGCGCTGCACGACTTCTTCCAGCCCATCGTGGACAAGATTCGCGCCAATGGTTTCTCCGGCATCATCTGGGCTCCCGGAACAGGCTGGCAAGCCAACTATACAAGCTATGAGACCTATCCCATAGAGGGCGCCAATATCGGCTATGCAGTTCACGACTATTGCGGATGGTATGACACATGGGACGGACATCACGACCCTCAAAACAAAATCAACCAGTTCAAGAAGCAAGTGCCCGTAGTGGATACTGCGCCCATCATCATCACCGAGGTGGACTGGAGCCCCAAGAAGGAGGGAACCGGCCACTACGACGAGCACGGGAATTGGGTGGAGTCGAACTACGGCACCTGGGCCACCGGCTCCACCTCAAAGTGGGGCATGGCCTACAAGGCAATGCTTGACCACTACGGGAACATCTCCATGACGCTCTCCGGAACCCACTGCCTCATCGACGTCCTCACGCTCCTCAAAACAGGCAAGGTCGAACCCGCTTTCGGCGGCCTCGAGGAGGCTTGCGGCAAGGCCTGCATGGACTGGTATGCCGACTACTATAATGTGGATTGGGCTCACCCAGACTTCAAGAACACGACCTACAGCGACCAAGGCGACGGCAACTACAAGAACCCGCTCATCTTTGCCGACTTCCCAGACCCGGACGTCATCCGTGTGGAAGACACCTACTACATGATCTCCACCACCATGCACAACTTCCCCGGCGCCACCATCCTGAAGTCTAAGGACCTGGTGAACTGGGAGTATTGTGCCCAGCCGCTGGAGCAACTCTCCCAGAAAGACCGTTACAGCCTCATTGGCAACGAGAACGCCTATGCCGCCGGCATGTGGGCATGCTCCATGACGTGGCACGACGGCAAGTTCTACATCCTCATCAACGGCAACGATGCAGGCGGCTTTGTCCTCTCGGCCACAGACCCCGAGGGCAAGTGGGAGAAGAAACAACTGCCCCGCATCTATTACGACCCGGGCATGCTCTTCGACAATGGCAAAGTCTATGTGGCCTGCGGCATTGGCAACATCCAGATCTGTGAACTCGACGAGGACTTCAACCTGAAACGAGAGCAGACTGTCATTAGAAACAAGGACGGCCTGGAAGGTTCACACCTATATAAAATAGGCAACTACTACTACATCTATGCCACTTACGGCGGTTGGCCGTCCGGTCAAGCCATCTTCCGCTCGGAAAACATCTTCGGCCCGTATGAAGAAAGGATGCTCGTTGAGAAGATAATCGACAACAAGCCCAACACCGTTCATCAAGGAGCCCTCGTCGAGACGCAAACCGGCGAATGGTGGACCATCCTTCAAGAGGACCTGGGCGCCTTCGGCCGTATGCCTAACCTGCAACCCGTCACATGGGAAGACGGCTGGCCCATAGTAGGCAACAACGGCAAGCCCTACGCCACTCACGCCAAGCCGAACACGGGAACCTTTGTGCCTCGCATCTTCTTGCCCACGAACGATACCTTCCGCTCCTACCAGCCGGATATGCAATGGCAGTGGAACCACAATCCCGACAACGGGTACTGGAGTATGATAGATCGCATGGGATGGCTCCGCCTGAGGACATGTGGCTCAGCAAACCGCTTGACACAGGCTCGCAACATTCTCACCCAACGCATTTTCGGCCTTCACAGCAAACCGTCGCAAGCCTCAATGGGAACTATCCGCCTTGACGTAAGCAACTTGCAAGAAGGCGACCGAGCAGGCATCTGCATCCTGCAAGACCCGTATGCCGCCATCGCCGTTGAAGTGAAGGACGGAAAGAAACAACTTGTCTGGTGGCAAGACACACTACGCGTCGACAACAGCTTTACTCCATCGCAAAAGACACAGGAAATCGAAATAGACAGCGTGATATATCTGCGAGCCGCCATCACCTATAACACCAGCAAGACGCAGTTCTCGTACTCGCTCAACAACAAGACTTTCACGCAGCTGGGCGACCAGACTACCCTCAGGTTCAATCTTACTGTCTTCGTTGGGGCGCGCTTCGGACTGTTCTGCTATAATACCGGAAACGGCAGTGGCGGATATGCCGACTTCGACTGGTTCTCGACCGAGAAAGGCTTCGAGGAAAGCACATTCTTCCCATCGGAATTCGAAGGCTACAGTCCCGAAATGCTTACTGCCGAGAAGATAGAAATGGAAGGCGAAGAGATGGAAGTGATGATTGGGAACAACAAACCGATAAAGCTTACCGCGACCTTTGCCGACGGCCATACCGAGGATGTCAGCGCGAAGGCCGAATACAAGGCAGATGTAGAGGGCGTTGTGGCGACACAAGGCGGTATGATACGCGGCTTGGCGGAAGGCAGCACCAATGTCACTGCCACCTATACCGACCCGCTGGGCAACAAGCTACAGACCACGACAAGCGTCCAGACTTCATTCTTCCCCCTCGCTTCAGAGTTCATCAACACCTCACTCTTCTCTCAAGGCACTTTTATCGAGAAGAGCCACACCTTCCGATTTGGCGAGTACGGTCAGATGGGATGGGAATACTCCAACGGCGCCGACATGTCTGGCTACAAGTATCTGGTTGTTAATCTGACGAGGGCTGCCAGCGGAACACACCTCAACATCTTCACTGCACCAAGTATTTGGAGTGACTGTTGCGAATCCCCCAACTTCGGCAACAAGAAGCAAATCGTCGTCGACCTGCAAACTGCCACATACACCAGCGGCGACAAAGCAGGCCAGCCTCTCGACACCAAGAACGTTCGCATCGTTTCCTTCTGGAACAACAAGGGCACCTTATTGGTCAAGGACATGTACCTGACAAACAACGACGACTACACCCGCAGTATTCCCGATGGAATCGAGGATCTTGCCCCAGCTCTCTCCTTAGATGAAGAGGCTGTCTATGACATCGCAGGCCGGAAAGTCACCAACGGAAGCCTGCATCGAGGGATATACATTCAGAACGGAAGAAAAATCGCCGTCAAATGAAGAAGACAGTATTTATCGCCGCTCTGCTCTGTTCCTTAGCCATCCAGGCAAACGGGAACAGATGGCAAATAAACGATAGCCACTCCGTACAATGGGACACCTCGATTGGCGCTCTACCCTATTACGACCATATCGAGATGTCGGGGCTCTGGGCCTCCGTGGTTTACTATTGGGGTGTGGACGAGAAGAGGCAGTTCCACATGGACAGGCACCTCGTCTTCCCGATGCTCAGGACTATTCCAAACAACACGCACGCCAGCTGGATGCCGCGATGCGATGTCGATTTCCTGGAAGGGATGACGGCCAACAAACGATACATGAGCGCCCAGCAAGTGAAGGTCGTCACCATAAACGGCATCCTGAATGTCTCGGGGGTTGTGACTGGCGACGGCAACGACTTCGAGCTGATGCGCCAATACTTCCCAAGCACCTCAAAGGCAGCGGTTTGCGAGAAGTACACCATCAAGAACATCGGCCAGAAGAAGGAGACCGTCCTTGTGCCTGCCCTGCATCAGGTACGCACCACCAACAAGGAGGACGGCACGCGAGGTTCGTATTGCCTGATGGCTCGAACCGAGTTCCAGGAGGACTTCAAGAAGACTCTGGAGCCGGGGGAGAGCGCCTCTTTCTATTGCACGATTCAGGCTTACGCTTTGGCCGACGGGAAGGAACTGCCCGTGAATGTGGAGGAGGAGCTGGCCAAACGCAAGGACTTCGTGCAGGAAGTGACCACAAGCAAGCTGCGCTTCTACTGCCCCGACAACACCATCACAACGCTCTTCGAGATGAGCAAGATTCGTACCAGCGAGAGCATCTTCCACACGCAAGGCGGCCTGATGCATGCTCCCGGAGGCGAGTCGTATTATGCCGCCATGTGGTGCAACGACCAGGCCGAGTACGTCAATCCCTTCTTCCCTTTCCTGGGTTATGACAAAGGCAACGAGAGCGCGATGACCACTTGGCTCAGTTATCTGAAGTACATCAATCCCGAGTATAAATTCGTGCCTTGGAGCATCATTTGCGGAGGCGACGATGTCTATGGTCCTTTTGACAGAGGCGATGCCGCCATGCTTGCTTACGGAGCGAGCCGCTATTGTCTGGAAAGGGGCGACAGGGAGATTGCCCGGCAAGTATGGCCGCTGATAGAATGGTGCCTGGAGTATTGCCATCGCAAGCTCAACAAGAACGGTGTTGTGGCCAGCGACGCCGACGAACTGGAGCATCGTCTGCCGAGCGGCGACGCCAATCTGTGCACCAGCAGCCTCTACTACGATGCCTTGCTCAGCAGCGCCTGGCTTTCAGAGGAGCTGGGACGGGACAAGAAGCAGGCAGCCACCTATCGTCAGCAAGCCGCCGAACTGCGCAGAAACATCGACAAGTTCTTCCATTCGACCGTCGAGGGTTACGACACCTATCGCTACTACGAGGGTAACGATGTGCTGCGCTCCTGGATTTGCATTCCGCTCACGATGGGCATTTACGAACGCGCAGAGGGAACTCTCCAGGCGATGTTCTCGCCTCAGCTGTGGACGGAAAACGGAATGCTCTCGCAGAGTGGCGACAAGATATTCTGGGATCGTTCCACACTCTACGGTTTCCGAGGAGCCTTTGCCGCCGGTTATGCCGACAAAGCCCTCGAGTACCTGCAGAAGTTCAGCACGATTCGTCTGCTTGGCGAGCATGTGCCATACGTTGTAGAGGCTTGGCCAGAAGGCGGTCAGCGCCATCTGGCTGCCGAGAGCGGGCTCTATTGCCGCATCATCACGGAAGGTCTGCTCGGGTTCCGCCCCACAGGTTTCCGCAGCTTTACCCTCACCCCTCAGATGCCCACCACATGGAGCGAATATAGTCTGCACGGCATCTATGCGTGCACAGACTCGCCCATCAATATTGATGTTACGCGCAAAGGAAAAGGCAAGCTTGGGGTGAAAATAGAGAAGAACAGGAAGCCCATAAAAAGCTTCGTCATCACTCCAGGCGAGACCATAAAGGTCGTGGTGAAATAAAGCGAACGAGACATTGGTGTCCTACAAATATGGCCAGCCCCTACCCTATAGGGCATGAGAAAGGCCAAGAAGAAACAAGCCCGGGGTTCTGCCCTGGGCTTGATGTTTGTGCCAATTGACAATTTGTCACTATTTAGGCGGTTTTGCTTACACACGCGTTTTAAGAAAACGCTCCAGAATCGCTCGAAACGGTCCCGGACATGCTTTTGTTCATTTTTTCAAAAAGACGTGCTTAAATCGAGCGGATTTTGAAACCATCTCTGCCTCAAGCAGTTGCCGCAACCCCTCAATTTTCAATTTCCAATCTTCAATGGCCATAATGCCATCTCTACATAGCAAAACAGGCGATTTCAGGGCGTTTTTGCACACTTTTCCGCCTGCGAAGTCTGCAATCCCCGCAGGGGGAATTTGCAAACGCCGCGTGTTAAGTTGGGCAACTTCGCGTGCGGCGTTTGTCAACGCCACACGTGGAACCACAAAAGACCGCGTTTTGCGACCCCATTTTCGCCACTTTTCGATGTGTGCAAAAACTGACGATATGACAGGAAAGAGCAGGAAACGGTGACATTTTGAAAACAGCGCGAAGATTCTCGCCTGCCTACTCAGGAAATCACTTCGTGGACCGAGATGTCGTGGGGCTCTGCAGGAACTTCGTCCAGGAACTGGAAGGGGAAGCAAACGCCGGTCAGTCGGGCGTTTGTGAGCTTAGGCAGAAGGCGGTCGTAAAAGCCTTTGCCTCGCCCCAGCCGGTGCCCTGCTCCATCGAACGCCATGCCCGGAATGAGGGCAAGCTCTATCTCGTGGTAATTGTCGGGAGCAAACAAAGGTCCCGTCGGCTCCATGATGCCGAAGGCACCCTTTGTGAGCGAGGCTTCTCCCTCGTAGAGGCGGAGTTCCAGCTCTTCACCCTTCACAACAGGCAGGAGGACGCGTCGCCCGCTCTCGAAGGCCGCCTCTATCAGCGTCCGCACATCGACTTCGTCCGGCAGAGGGTAATACAAAAGCAAGGTGCCTGCTTCCTGCCAAGCGGCAGAAGCAAGCACCTTATAGCAAATCTCTGCGGAAAGTTCAGACAGCCGGGCAGCCCAATCTCTTTTCTGCGCTCGTACAAAGCGGCGCAGGATAGCCTTCTGCCCAGACCCTCTCCCTGCCTCCCCCTCTATGGGGAGGTGCTCGCTTGAGTTGTTTCTCCTAAGGGAGACTGACGGGCCCTCTACTTCTTTGCTTTCTTCTTGTCGTACTCTTCCCACAGTTTCTTCTTGGCACAAAGGTCCTTCTGAGCTTGTGTGCTGGCTTCTGCTGCGGCCTGAGCTGCGGCTTCGTCCTCAGCCTTTGCCCATGCGAACTGGAAGCCTGGCATCACGTCCCAATAGCCACGGGTAAAGTCGGGGAAGGCAACGGAACAGCAGTTGTTGTCCATCGAAAGCGCTCCCAGCTCGGCAAGGCAGCACCACTCAGCAAGGTCGTAAACATCCATGTCGAGAGGCAGGCCGTTCTGCAGGCAATAAACGAGACGCGCGTCCATGAAGAAGTCCATACCGCCGTGACCGCCCACCTTCTGAGCCATCTCACCATACTTCTTGATAATGGGGTGCTGATACTTGGCCACAAGAGCATCCTGTTCAGCCTTCGGCAGGAAGCCGTGACTGCTGAGGTCGTCCACCTTCGGAGCAACGCCGCTGGCAGTAAGCTGACTCTTGTCGAGAGCATAGTGCTGCTCGGGGTACTTGGTGGCATAGCCCTTCGTACCGGTCAGTTTGTAGAGGCGGTTGTAGGGCTGCGGGTTCATGACATTGTGCTGAATCTCAACGACCTTGCCGTTTGCCGTACGCATCAATGTCGTGGTGTGGTCGCCATTGCGGAACTCAGCGCAGGGACGGCCTGTGGCCTTCTCTACCAATTCCTTGCCATGCGAGCTCTTGGTATCCATAGCAACCAGTGTCGTGAAACGGTCGCCACGATGGATATCCATAGCAAGAGCAACGGGGCCGAGGCCGTGTGTGGCATAGACATCACCACGATTCTCTTTGTTATATTTCAGTCGCCAATGCAGGTTCTGGACGTCGCTGCCATCAGGATTCTTCCAGTAATAGGGCCAGAAGTCGTCGAGGTTGTGGATGTAGGCACCCTCGCCACGAAGCACTTCACCAAAGACGCCGTTCTGAGCCATGTTGAGCGTGTTGAGCTCATACCAGTCGTAGCAGCAGTTCTCGAGAATCATGCAGTGGAGGCGCGTCTTCTCCGAGAGGTTGATGAGCTCCCAGCACTGCTCGAGATTCATGGCAGAGGGCACTTCGATAGCGGTATGCTTGCCGTTCTCGAGAGCGCACTTGGCAACGGGGAAATGATGGTCCCAGTCGGTTGCCACATAGACGAGGTCGACATCGGGACGTTTGCAAATCTCTTCGTAACCCTTCTCGCCGCTATAAATGTCTGCTGGCGGCAGGCCGGCACTGCGGAGGTACTTCTGGCAGGCCTCAGCACGGGCCTCTTCATAGTCGCAAAGCGCTACGATCTTCACGCCAGGGATGTAAGTGAAACGAGCCACAGCGCCAGGACCACGCATGCCGAGACCGACGAAAGCCACGCGAACGGTAGCCATCTTCGGAGCCGTCAAGCCGAGCACATGCTGCTGGCCAGCAGGACGAGTCGGCGTATCAACAACGAGTGTTCCTTTGTCGAAATGGAACTTAGTACTGGGACTGAGACTTTGTGCCAATGTAACGGCACTGAAAAGAATTGCCGCAAGAAATACGGCGGAAAAATGCTTGATGTTCATTCTATTATTAGTTTTAGTGAATTTTCTCCGCAAAGATAGTAAAAGTTTCCTAAACAGCCGCTCTTTTCATGCAAAAGAAGTGAAAAATGCCAACTTTTTCTCCTTGGATGCCTTCTTTTACATAATTATAATGTACCTTTGCAAGGTAAAAATGCCCAACATAGTGCCCGACATGAAGAAACGAAAGCTGCTTGGCATGACGCTCGACGAGCTGAAGGTTGCTGCCACAGAGGTGGGGCTGCCTGGTTATGCCGCAAAGCAGATGGCAGAATGGGTGTATGGGAAACGGGTCAGGAGCTTCGACGAGATGACTAATCTCTCGCTGAAAGGCAGAAGCGCCCTCGCAGAACGCTACGAGATAGGCTGCATGTTGCCCTCAGATGTCCAGCAGAGCACGGACGGAACGGCTAAATACCTCTTCCCCACCGAGAGCGAGCAATTGGTGGAGTGCGTCTTCATTCCTGACGGAGAGAGAGCGACGCTTTGCGTCAGCAGCCAGGTTGGATGCCGCATGGGCTGCCGGTTCTGCATGACAGGCAGGCAAGGCTTCGGTGGCAACCTCTCCGTGACCGACATTTTGAACCAAGTCTATTCGGTGCCAGAAAGCGAAAGGCTCACAAACATCGTGTTCATGGGGCAGGGAGAGCCGCTGGACAATCTGGATGCCGTGCTGAAGGCCACGCAACTGCTTACAGACGCAAACGGCTGGGCCTGGAGCCCGAAACGCATCACCGTCTCCAGTGTCGGGATGAAGAAAGGCTTGGAACGCTTCCTCGAAGAGAGCGAATGCCACTTGGCCATCAGCCTGCACAATCCCTTCCCTGATGAGCGTTTGCTGATGATGCCAGCGGAGAAGGCATACGGCCTCACCGACATGATTGCTTTGCTCAGCAAGCAGGACTGGAGCCATCAGAGGCGGCTCAGCTTCGAGTACATCGTCTTTGGCGGCCTCAACGACTCGGAGAGGCATGCCCGGGAGCTGGTGCGCCTGCTCTCCCCGATAGAATGCCGCGTCAACCTGATACGCTTCCACGAGATACCCGACTCGCCATACAAAGGTGCCTCGGAGGAGAAGATGGTGTGGCTGCGGGACTACCTGACGCAGCACGGTGTGACGACAACCATCCGAGCCAGCCGTGGGCAAGACATCTTTGCCGCCTGCGGCTTGCTGCACAGCAAAGTGAAAAGCGAAACGTGAAAAGTAAACAATTTAATTAAAGTAACCTGTATTATGAAAGGCCTTATGAGTTATAAATCAACATTGATAATAGGATGCCTGCTTCTCTTGTTGGCAAGCTGCCAGAAGGAGCAGTTCATTCCGCAAGCCAGCGGACGGCCCTATGAAGTGCTTGTCGTGCTCGACAACAAGACATGGAACGCCCCAGCCGGCCGAGCACTGTTCGACATCCTCGACACCGATGTGCCCTGCCTGCCGCAAAGTGAGCGCTCGTTCCACATAACGCAGATTGAGCCTAAAGACCTCAGCGCGAACTTCAGCATCTTCCGCAATATCATTATGGTCAACATCGACAAGACGCAATACTCCCGCACCGGCATGCGGTTCATGCGCAACAAGTATGCGATGGACCAGATTGTGCTCACCATCAACACTCCCAGCCAGGAGGACATGCGGCAGTTCTGCATCGAGCACAAGCAGGAGGTCATCGACTTCCTGACCCGCACAGAGATGAACCGCCTCATCAAGGAGCTGGAGACGAAGTACTCGAAGGTGACATACGACCTGGCTTGGCAAATCTTCACCTGCCGCTTCCATGCGCCGAAGGAGCTGACCAGCTACAAGAAAGGCGAGCAGTTCTTCTGGACGAGCAACAATACGGCAAGCGGACTGGAGAACATCTGCATGTACAGCTATCCCTACGAAGGTCCCGAGACGTTCAACAAGGAATACATGGTCTCGAAGCGCGACTCAGTGATGAAGGCCAACCTGCCCGGCGAGAAGCCCGGCATGTATATGAAGACCGACTCGCTCTGCACAATCGTCAAGCCCATCAATGTGCACAACAGCTACGCGATGGAGATGCGCGGCCTCTGGTATATGGAGAAAGACTGCATGGGCGGCCCCTTCGTCAGCCATTCCCGTGTTGATACGGAGACGAACAGGGTCATTGTGGTCGAGGGCTTCGTCTATGCTCCGGAAAAGATGAAGCGCGGCCTCATCCGCCGGCTCGAAGGCTCGCTCTACACTCTCCAACTCCCCCAGGAACAGTACTCGCTCATCGATACCGGACTGGAGGAAGAAACCAAGGCTGAAAAGGCCGAAAAGGAAGACAAAAAATAGAAAGATTCAGCGCCCTTGGGAGGGGTGAAAAACGCCGCACGCGGGGATTGCCATCGCCGCACGCGGAAATGCCCATCGCCGCACGCGGGGATTGGCAACGCCGCAGCCGGGGATTTTAACACTGCTCTCAAGGCATAAAAATAACACTCATGAAGAAACTCAAAATAGCCATTACCAAAGGCAACGGAGCCAGTCAGGAGCGCTTTCTCAAGGTGTTCGAAGACCCCACTCTGTTCGAACTCTGCTCGCCTATCACTTACGACAGAGCAGACAGCCTGAAGTCAGCTCTGAAAGACCTCAAGGAAGGCAATGTGGACGCCTTGGTGCTTGCTCCCACAGATGAGCCGGCAAAGTGTCCCGCCGATGCCACTGAGGTGGTTGTGACCAGCAAGACTTGTTTCATGCCCCTCAGCAAGGAGCCGACGGAAGAAGACGTCGTCAAGCTTCGCGACATCCTTGAAAGAGATTTCGATGCCCGCGACCCCCGCATTGCCATCGTACAGGAAAGCGCGATGCAGAACCCCGAACTCGCAAGCCAAGTCACCATCGAGAAAGGCATCAACACATACGGCCCCTACACCTCGGAGCAGATTCTCGGCGACGACATCGCCCATCACTTCGACGGCATCATCGTGCCCGAAGGCAGCCCTCTCCCCACAAGTCTCTCGCACGATGTCCCTGTCCGCTACTTTGCAGGCAGGAAAGAAGTGGTCACCGCAGTCTGTCCCTCTGCACAGACAGAAGAGACAGAGGAGGGAGTGGCTGACGTATCCTGGCTGACGCACCCCTTCTTTGTTGCCATCGACGTCATCCGTAACCGCGACTTCTACGACAAGGCCCGGCTCAACCCGCTGCCCAAACTCTTCCGCGACAAACGGGACGACCGCAAACAAAGCGAGGCTCCTCTGGCAACCCTCAACAACGAAAACACAGAACTGGCATCATGACCACAAATACCGATATGCAAACCCTGATGAACCGCTATGGGATAGTGGGGCGCAACGAAGCACTTCGCGAAGCCCTCGCCACAGCCGTTCTGGTCGCGCCAACCGACCTCTCTGTGCTCATTCAGGGCGAAAGCGGTGTGGGCAAGGAAGTCATACCTCGCATCATCCACGACCACAGCAAGCGTCGCGGCAAACCATACATCGCCATTAACTGTGGCGCGATTCCCGAAGGCACCATCGACAGTGAGCTCTTCGGACACGAGAAGGGCGCCTTCACCAGCGCCATTGGCGAGCATGAGGGCTATTTCGCAGCCGCAGACGGCGGGACGCTCTTCCTCGACGAAGTGGGCGAACTGCCGCTTAGCACTCAAGCCAGACTGCTGCGAGTCTTGGAGACCGGAGAGTACCTGAGAGTAGGCAGCAGCACCCCGAGAAAGACAGATGTCCGTATCGTGGCTGCCACCAATGTGGACATCCCCAATGCCATCAAGCAAGGGCGATTCCGAGAAGACCTCTATTACCGTCTGTGCACCATCAACATAAAGATTCCCGCCTTGCGCAAAAGGCAAGGCGATGCGGTGCTCCTCTTCAAGAAGTTCGCGCTCGACACCGCCAACCGATACGGCATCCCCGAGCCCATCCGCCTCACACCGGAGGCAGAGGACGTGGTCAATTCCTACAAATGGCCCGGCAACATCCGCCAGTTGCGCAACATCACAGAGCAACTCAGCATCCTCTCCGAGAGCAGAAGCATCACGCCGGAAGTGCTCGCCAAGCACGGCATCACACCCAACTCCGACCTGGACACAGGCATTGCCACAATCGGCGGAAGCAGCTCCGGCGGCCAGCACGACTATGAGCAGGAGATAAAGATTCTGGCTCATGCAGTCTTCGAACTCCGTTCCGAAGTGCAAGAACTGAAGGAGAAGCTGCAAGGAGGCAATTGGCACGAGGCTCCGTCCGGCACCACACTGCCCGCTCCCATCCCTGCCCAAAAGAGAACCCAGCACACGCAGCCGGAGGAACTGGACATCTCCAATGCCGAGGAAATCGTGGACGACGATACGCTCAACATCGGAGACATGGAGAAGCGGAACATCCTGCTTGCCCTTCAGCGCAACCACTACAAGCGCAAACTGGCCGCAGAAGAGCTTGGCATCAGCGAACGGACACTCTACAGAAAGATTAAAGCCTATGGAATCGATGAATAGAATATGCCTCCATACGCTGCTTCTCATGATGACCCTGCTTGTCTCGGCTTGTACCATCAGCTACCGCTTCAACGGAGCCAGCATCGACTATACAGAGATCAAAACCATTCAGATAGACAACTTCCCCATCCGCAGCGCCTATGTTTGGGCACCGATGCAGGGCATCTTCCAGAACCGGCTGACGGACGTCTATGCCAACCAGACCAAACTTCGGCAGGTCAAGAAGAACGGCGACCTGCAGCTGGCTGGCGAGATTGTTGCCTTCGACCAGTTCAACAAAGGTATCTCCAGCAGCGGATACAGCAGCCAAGTACAGCTTAAGATGACCGTCAACGTCCGCTTTGTCAACAACAAGAAGCATACCGACGACTTCGAGCGGCAGTTCACTGCAACCACAGAGTATGATGCCTCTCAGCAACTCAATGCCGTTCAGGAAGAACTCGTCACGCAAATGACGAAGGACCTCGTGGACCAAATCTTCAACGCCACTGTGGCCAACTGGTAAAAGGAACCTCATTATGCAAAAACACCTCATAGACTACATTCGACGGCCCGACACGCTTGACGAGGACGCAATTGCGCAGTTGCAAGCCCTCACAAAGGAGCACCCATACTTCACTGTGGCTCGCATCCTGCTCTTGCAAGCCCTCTACAAGCAGCACGACCAGACTTACGACGAGACGCTGCGGCGAACTGCAATACTCGTGCCAGACAGGGAAGCCATCTTCCGTCTCACAGAAGAGCCCCACTACACGCATGCCGAGGAACACAAGCGATATGAAGAGACCGACGAAGCCTCGACCTCACGCACCGTAAGCCTCATCGACAACTTCCTCGAGGCACAGAAACCCACGACGCCCATCAATCATCCCATCGACGCAGCGCAAGACTACATTGGCTACCTGCTTCAACAAGAAAGCCTGCAGGGAGGGAAACGTCAGGAAGAATTGCCCATGAACGGAGGAGGCGTTGTGGAAGACTTTCTCGAAAATGAGCATGGACGGATTGTCCTCAATGACAACATCGACAATGAACACGAAGAGACACACGCAACTGAAAGCGAAACGACACAAAACGACGAAAATAATGAAATTCTGACTGAAATAATGGCCGGAATTTACATCAAACAAGGCAAATATGAGAACGCAGTGAAAATTATCAGGCAACTTTCCTTGAAATATCCAAAAAAAAGTCGTTACTTTGCAGACCAAATTCGATTTCTTGAGAAACTAATCATAAATAATAAACACAAATAACATGTACACATCTATCGTTATCCTGATTGTATTGGCCTCCATTCTGATGTGCCTCATCGTACTGATTCAGGAATCAAAGGGCGGCGGTTTGGCTGCTGACTACTCCAACAACAACCAGATTCTTGGTGCTCCCAAGACAACAAACTTCATTGAGAAAGCAACATGGTTCCTTGCAGGTGCAATGATTTTCCTCAGTGTAATCAGTGTAGCCTTCTTGCCTGGTGCAAGCCACAACGAATCCGTTATGCAGCAGCAGGCCATAGAGCAGGCAGCCACCAACCCTGGCAATGTGCCCGCTATGGAGCAGCCCGCAGCTACTGAAGAGGCTCCTGCTGAAGCACCCGCTCAGTAAAAGACAAAAGCCAAAACATCTTAAACTTCCCAGCCTCTAATTGGGGAGAAAAGCCCCCTCCTAACCTTCCCCAAGCGGGAGGAGACAGGAAGGGGCTTTTTATTGTTCAATGCTTAATATCCAATAGGCAATGCTAATAGCTGACAGCGGTTCTACCAAGACGGATTGGCTCCTCGTCGCACCAGACGGGCAACGCCTCGAGCTACGCACCGACGGCATCAATCCCGCGCGCGACACGCGCGATATTATATATAATGTATTGTATCATCAATTGCTGACGCAAATCCCACAGACAATTGAACCGCATGCTGTATATTTCTATGGGGCAGGATGCATCGAGCCTTTTAGTCAGACAGTACGAGACGCCATCCAAGAGCTGTTCTGCGGGTGCTCTGTCGAAGTAGAGAGCGACCTGCTGGGAGCTGCCCGTGCCCTTTGTGGGGACGAGCCAGGCATTGCGTGCATATTGGGAACAGGCTCCAACAGTTGCCTTTATGACGGCAAAGACATCGTGATGCACACACCGCCACTGGGTTACATTCTCGGCGACGAAGGCAGCGGCTCCTTCCTGGGCAAGACTTTGCTGAACGGTCTTTTCAAGGGAACGCTTCCCGAAACGCTCCGAGAGGAGTTCTGCAGCGAATACCAACTGTCGCTGCCTGGCATCATAGAGCGCGTCTACCGTCAGCCTGCTGCCAACGCCTTCCTAGCGTCGCTGGTTCCCTTCATTGCCAAACACCGGTCAGTTCCAGCCGTTCACAGCATGCTGATCGATGCTTTCCGCCTGTTCATGGAGCACAACATAGCCATCTACGAGCACAAGGAAATGCCAGTCAACTATGTGGGAGGCATTGCGTATCAGTTCGAAGCGGAAATAAAGGAGGCTGCAGAGGCTGAAGGCATGAAGACAGGCCGTATCCTGCGACGTCCCATCGAAGAAATTGTACAATATCATCTGCGGAATGATAAAATCTTACACTATACTGCACAAAATTAAGAAACATGTTAAAGAACATAAGGCAATGACTTGCAATGTGCATAAAAATTCCCGTACTTTGCAGCCGTTATCCTGAAAACAATCTTTTTACCTTAAACAAAGCTAATACCAAGGGAGAGAGCAGCTGTGAAGCCACTCTCTTCTTTTTTTTAGTCTCACCCTACCCTTTAAGGGGTCCTAAATAGTATGTAGTAGATGATAAGTGGTAAGTGTTTAGAGGTTTGCTGCGGCGACATGCAGAGTGTGCGTGCAGCCATAGAAGGCGGGGCGCATCGCGTTGAGCTTTGTCGGGCGCTCGAAGTGGACGGCCTGACGCCTTCCCCTGAGATGATGGAGTCGGCAATCGGCATGGGCATCCCTGTTCAGGTGCTGATTCGACCCCGAAAAGGCGACTTTGTCTATAATGAAGATGAGGTGGAAATCATGCTGAAAGACATCCGTCTTGCCAAGAAATTGGGCGCGAATGGCGTTGTCATTGGGGCTTTGAGGCCGGACGGGAGCATAGACGAGGACACAATCCGGCGTCTTGTAAGCGAGTCGGAGGGCCTGAGCATCACGTTCCACCGAGCCTTCGACGTCTGCGCGAAGCCTTTTGAGGCTTTGGAACAGATTATCTCCTTAGGTTGCCACCGCTTGCTTTCTTCTGGTCAGGCACGAACTGCGGAGCAAGGCATTCCCATGCTCAAGAAGCTTGTTGAGCAGTCAGCAGGAAGGCTTATCATCATGCCTGGCTCAGGAGTTAATGTGAACAATGCGCACAAGATACTCTCCGAAACTGGTGCGAAGGAGATTCACGGCTCTCTCCGCAAAGACGGCCACACTGATCTCGAGCAAGTTAGAGCCATTACAGGCATTTTGGAAGCGTGAACTTCCATCTATCATACGAGGCATTAGAAACCCTCTCCACTCTCTCTCTAAAGAGAGAACATGAAGGCGGCTCCTTGACGGGGCTGCCTTCTTTTTGGCCTTTCCCTTAGAACTGTTAGGGCAACATCGGGATGCTGACAACTTCGTAGCATTAGAAGCAATCCTCTCTATCATGAATACCCTACCCCTACCCTTATATGGGAGGGGAGTTGGGATGCCAACTTACCTTACACAGAAGGGCAGAGACATGTACCAGAAGGGCGGAGGAAGGCAACCTTCCTGCTCCCCTCCCATTCCCCGAAGGGGAGGGGAAGAGCGTAGCGAGGGGTGGGGTTGGAATGGAGGCTTTTTAATACTTGTAGCTGGCCTAATTTACCGGACGACATTAGTTTTGTAAACATTTTTCCAAGAGAGACGCGTTCTAAGAGCGTATTTTTTGTTCTGTGGCACTTTTCTACCCCAGACGCAAGAAATGGGCTTAAATCAAGTCGGCACTGATAATCAATCGGTTACAAAGCCAGATTTTGAAGCGCAAAGCAAAGAAAGTATATCCGCCGTTCGCCAGATAGTTAAACAACGCAAGTTTTGAGATAAAATTCCGCCTGCGGAGATGGGCAACGCCACACGCGGGAATCACAAACATCGCGTGCGGCGTTGGCAATCGCCGCAGGCGGCGTTGGGAAACGCCCTGTGCAGCATCTCCAAACACCGCACTTTAACACACAAAATATTGTAAAGATTTTTTCACAGGGCTCTGCCGGCCGAACTTGGCGGCCTACTCCAAGTGCAGACGCCACAATACAACATGCCCGCACATAAGGCTTGCTTCCTCACATGCGGGCATGTATATGATTCATTTAGACTTCCAGGAAAATTTCCTCTGGTGCCTTGCGGACTCTTGGCGTCGGTCCTGCGGCAGGATATCCTATCGGGATGATGACGACCGGCTCCTCTGTCTCAGGAAGCTGGAAGAGCTCATGGCAGCGCTTGGCATCGAAGTTGCAGACCCAGCACGAGCCCAATCCTTGTTCCGCAGCAGCCAGGCAAAGATGCTCCACTGCGATGGCGACATCGATATTGCCATGAGGCTTGCTGTCTTGCCTTACCCACTCCTGCTCATGAAGCAGAGAGGCGAGGACATACAACGGCGCTTCGTTGAACCAAGGCCGAGCGTAGCATGACTGAAGCTTCTCCCTACCCTCTTGGCTGCGGACGATGCGGAACCTCCACGGCTGTCGGTTCACCGCAGACGGAGCCAGCCGCATACACTCCTTGAGGTATGCGACCTTATCCTCCTCTACAGGCTTGTCGAGATAACCACGACAACTGTAGCGGCTCTGAATGATATCGATAAGACGTTCCAAGATTAGCGCTTCAGCATCTTATAGCTTGTCTTGCCGTTCTTGATAACATAGGTGCCGGCAGGCAGACCTTCGAGGGATGTAGATGTTGTGCCGTCCTCGTTTGGCTTGTAGGTGCGCATGAGCTTGCCGTCTATGCTATAGATGAAGGTAGGCTGCGGAGCAACGTCCACGGGAGCCGTGATGCGGGTCACATGCTCGTCAACCTCGCCAAAGGTGAACTTGTCCATGTCGGAAAGAGGATAAGACACCGATGCGTCTGTCACACTGATGACAAGATAGCCTTCATTGTATGTCACAATGGGCTTTTCACTGAATGCAATCTCCAAAACGCCGCCAGACTTCTGGTGAACGAACAGGGCTGTTTCTGCCCATGATGCTGTTGCTGCAAAAAGAGTCAACAGGGAAAGGATAAGCTTCTTCATAATCACGAACATTTAAGAACTTTGTGGCAAAGATACGGTTTTTATTCTGAAGTGCAAAGAAAAAGGCAAGATTTTTTTCTACATACCCTGCAAAATGCGTTTTAACACAACGGTGGCAGAGATTTCGCGGTTGGCTGCCTCGGGGATAACGAGGGATGTGGGGGCCTCTATAACGTCGTCTGTTACTATCATTCCTCTGCGAACGGGCAGGCAATGCATGAAGTGGGCATTGTTGGTCCAGCTCATATGCTCGGCATCGACTGTCCAGCTCATATCCTTCGAGAGTATCTTGCCATAGTCTTCCCTGTGGCAGCCGACGCCCGGGCAGCTCCAGTTCTTGGCATAGATGAAGTCGGCGCCCTCGAAGGCCTTGCGTTGGTCGTACTCCACACGGGCACCTGCCACGAACTTCGGGTCGAGCTCATACCCCTCCGGGTGCGTGATGACGAAGTCCACATCAGCAGCCAGCATCCATTGGGCAAAGCTATTGGGAACGGCTTGCGGCAAAGCACGCGGATGCGGTGCCCAAGTGAGGACTACCTTTGGCTTTCTACCCTTCTCAGAGCTCTCGGAATATTCTGAGTGCTCAGAAACAGTTATCAGATCGGCAAAGGCTTGGAGAGGATGGACGGTTGCGGTCTCCATCGCAAAGACAGGCTTGCCGCTGTACTTCTCGAACTGATGATAGACGGTCTCAGCATAGTCATACTCGCGGTCAGTAAGGCCTGCGAAGGAACGGATACCGATGACATCGCAATAGCAGCCCATGACGGGAATGGCTTCAAGCAAATGCTCGCTCTTGTCGCCGTCCATGATGACGCCTCGCTCCGTCTCGAGCTTCCACGCACCGGCATTGACGTCAAGCACGATGACATTCATGCCGAGGTTCATGGCTGCCTTCTGTGTGCTGAGACGCGTGCGGAGGCTGTTGTTGAAGAACACCATAAGCAAGGTCTTATTCTTGCCAAGTGTATCGTACTTATAGCGGTTTGCCTTTATCTCGGCTGCTTCCCTGAGCGCCTCCTTGAGGTCGCCCAGGTCTTCTACATTAAGGAAACTCTTCATATTTACTATTTAATCATTTACCATTTACCATTTGATAGTTCTCCCCATAGAGGGCAATTGCCCGTTGGTAGCGGTGCAATTTGGGAGGGCCCTGCCCGACGGAGGGCAAAAGTTAGAGGGAGTCTCCCATTTTCTCCCTCCCTAGAGAGGGTCGGGGCGGGTCTTTCCATTGAGGGTTAGAGGGAGTCTTTCCTTGTGTCCTTCTCTCTTATCTCCACACGGCGAATCTTGCCGCTGATAGTCTTAGGCAATTCGTCTACGAACTCTATGATGCGAGGGTACTTATAGGGAGCTGTCACACGTTTGACGTGAGCCTGAAGCTCTTCGACGAGAGCATCGTTCGCTTTGTCTTTCCATTCCTTTCCGAGCACCACGGTAGCCTTCACCACCATGCCTCGCGTATCGTCGGGCACGCCTGTAATGGCGCACTCCACGACAGCCGGATGCGTCATCAAGGCACTCTCCACTTCGAAGGGACCAATGCGGTAGCCGCTGCTCTTGATGACATCGTCGGCCCTGCCCTCGAACCAATAATAGCCGTCCTTGTCGCGCCAAGCCATGTCGCCCGTGAAGTAGTAGCCGTCGTGGCAAGCCTCGTAGGTGATGTTGCTGTCGCGATAGTATTCCTTGAAGAGGCCGATTGCCTTGTGCCCCTCATTCAGGCGGACAGCAATCTCGCCCTTCTCGCCGTCCTCGCAAGGCGTGAGGTCCGGACGCAGCAAGGCAATCTCGTACTGTGCGTTAGGTTTGCCCATGCTTCCCGGCTTAGGCTGCATCCAGGGGAACGTGCCGAGCGTCAACGTCGTCTCTGTCTGCCCGAAGCCTTCCATCAGGCGGATGCCTGTCAGCTCAAAGAAACGGTTATAGACGGCAGCATTCAAGGCCTCGCCTGCCGTAGTGCAATAGCGAAGAGCCGAAAGGTCGTAGCGGCTGAAGTCCTCACGGACGAGGAAGCGATAGACGGTAGGAGGCGCACAGAAGCTCGTGATATGATACTTCTCCATCTGTCGCAGAATCTTCTCCGCCGTGAACTTCTCGTGGTCGAAGACAAAGACGCAAGCCCCTGCGAACCATTGCCCATAGAACTTCCCCCAGACAGCCTTGCCCCAGCCCGTATCGGCCACGGTAAGGTGGATGCTGTCGAGCGTAAGGTTGTGCCAGAAGACACCCGTCGTGAGGTGTCCAAGGGCATAGAGGAAGTCGTGCGACACCATCTTGGGCTCGCCGGATGTGCCAGAGGTGAAGTACAGAATCATGGTGTCGCCGTTGGTATTCACAAAGCGAGGGCGACGGAAAGCTGGTGCTTTGTCTATCTCCTTCTGCCAGTCGTGGAAGCCTTCCGGAACCTCGGGGCCAATGGAAACGAGCACATCCACCGTCGGGCTGTCGGGCATTGCCTTCTGCACTTCCCCGAGGACATACGGCTCGCCCACACAGATGATGGCCTTCACCGAAGCCGCGTTGTTGCGGTAAACTATGTCGTGACTGGTGAGCATGTGTGTTGCGGGAATAGGGATTGCCCCCAGCTTGTGCAGGGCAAGCATCGTTATCCACCACTCCAAGCGACGCTTCTCGATGAGCATCACCATGTCCCCGCGATTGACACCCAGGCTCTTAAGGTAGGAAGCAGCCTGGTCGCTCATCTTTTTGAGGTCTGCAAAGGACAGCTTTCGCTCTGCGCCCTCATCGTTTGTCCAAAGAAGAGCCAGTTTATCCGGCGCCACTTCTGCCCATGCATCCACCACATCATAGGCGAAGTTGAAATTCTTGGGAACGATGAACTCCAGATGCTTTGCGTAGTCTTCCTCCGATACAAAGCTCGTTTGCTTGAGGAAGCGACTTAGTATAGGGTTGTTATCCATTGAACATTAAAGATTGAACATTGAATATTATTGCTGTCAGATGATTACTGTCAGGAACTTCACCGTCTTGTTCTCGAGGGCACGCATGCAGTGAGGACGTGTTGTGTCGAAGTAAATGCTGTCGCCCTGCTTGAGCACAATCACCTTATCTTCTATCGTCACCTCGAGCACGCCGCTGAATACGATGATGAACTCTTGCCCATCGTGAACGTTCTTAGCATGGTTCTTCCCCTCCGGCAGAGGCTCTATCTCTGTGAAGAAGGGCTCCATCGCTCTGCCTTTGAAGCCGCTGGCGAGGGATTTGTACTTGTAGTCGTTGTGCCTATCCACCTCGAGGCCTTTGCCGCGACGCGTCACGAAGTAGCCGTTCATGCGGGGCTCCTCTCCGTAGAGGAGGACGTCGAGAGCGATGCCATACTGTTTGGAGATGCGTGTGAGACGATAGACGCCAGGGTCGCTCTCGCCACTTTCTATGCGACGATAGTGCTCTACAGTCGTCTCGCACACCTCTGCCATCTTCTCCACAGGAATGTCAAATATCTCCCGCAAGCCTTTGAGGCGTTGCGCTATCTGTTTAATGTCGTTCATATCTGTTTCTGCTTGTATTGCTATGCAGGTGCAAAGGTACGAAAAAAACGGAGAACTAAGGCTAAAGAACAGAGATTTTTTATTGTTGAGGTCCATTGCAAGCCTCGAATGTCGCTTCTCGTGCGAATCGCTGATGAAAAGTTTCGCAGGAGAGACACACAGAAACCTTTACCGAAGAACAGAAAAAATCTTTACAATATTTTGTATGTTAAAGTATGGCGTTTTGAGGTGCGGCACAGGGTGTTTCCCAACGCCGCCTGCGGAGATTGCCAACGCCGCACGCGGCGTTTGCAATTTCCCCATGCGAAGTTGCCCATCCCCGCACGCGGAATTTTGACTCGAAACTTGCATTGTTTAGCTATCCAACGAGCAGCAAATATACTTTCTTTGCTTTGCGTCTCAAAACATGGCTTTGTAACCAGCTGATTATCAGTGCCAACTTGATTTAAGCCCGTTTCTTGCGTTTTAGGTAGAAAAGTGCCACAGAACAAAAAACAAGCCCTTAGAACGCGTCTCTCTTGGAAAAATGTTTACAAAATCAACATGGACAAAAGGGCATCAGACATAGCAAGCCGGACTATACCCACTTGCAGATGGCTTTACTTTCGCACTTGTCCGTTTCCATTGATGAGCCATTTGTAGGTCGTCATCTCTTCCAAAGCCATCGGGCCTCGCGGACCGAGCTTCTGAGTGGAGATGCCTATCTCTGCACCCAAACCGAACTGCGCACCGTCGGTAAAGCTCGTGGGAGCATTGACATAGACGCAAGCGGCATCAACCATCTGCTGGAAGCGAGCAGCAGCCGCCTCGTTCTCCGTGATGATACACTCGCTGTGGCCGGAACCGTAACGGGCGATATGTGCCAATGCCTCATCAAGGCTGTCCACAACCTTAAGGGAGAGCTTGTAGTCCATCCACTCCGTACCCATTGCCGCTTCGTCTTCAACTATCTCCACACGCCCTTTCATCGGAGCAAGCAGAGCAGGGATGTCGCCCACCCTATCACGATGGACGAGCAGGCAGTCGAGGGCATTGCAGACGCTGACGCGACGCATCTTGGCATTCGCGATGATGCGTTGGCCCTTCTCCAGGTCGCCGTCTTTGTCGAAGTAGGCATGCACCACGCCTGCCCCTGTCTCGATAACCGGCACACGAGCATTGTCGCGTACGAAGTCGATGAGCTTCCTGCCGCCTCGGGGAATGCAGAGGTCCACAAAGCCAACCGCGCCAAGCAGCTCGGCTGTGGCTTCATGAGTGGGCGGCAACAAAAAGACCCCCTCTAACTCCCCCTTAAAGGGGGAGGACTCCCTCCCTAGGGAGGGCTGGGGAGGGTCTGTCTCGCGAAGCACCTCGTGAATGAGGGCGACGATGGCTTCGTTGCTGTGCTGAGCACTACGGCTGCCCTTCAGGATGCAGGCATTGCCGCTCTTGAAGCACAAAGAGAAGACATCGAAGCAGACATTCGGCCTTGCCTCGAAGATGACGCCTATCACACCGAACGGCACGCTGACGCGTCGCAGGTAAAGGCCATTGGCAAGCGTCCTTTCCTTACTTATTATACCAAGAGGCGAAGGCAGCTTGGCAACATTCCTGAGGTCTGCAGCAATGCCTTGGATGCGTTCGGGAGTGAGGAGCAGGCGGTCGTAGAGAGGGTCGCTTGGCTCAAGCTTCTGCAAGTCGATGGCATTGGCGGCAAGCAACTTTTCTACCGATGCCTCCGCACGCTCTGCAACGCGCAGGAGCACATCATTGCGCTGCTCGTCGGTCAGAAGCATCAGCGCCCTGCTGGCTTCCTTGGCGTTTTGGAACATTTGCTTCATGATGGCATGAATTCTGTATGGATGGTTTCCGACGGATTCTCTATTAAAGAAGGCAAGATGCCATCCCGATTGCCGTTGGCTATGATGACGCGGATGCCGGCTTTTGCTACGGAAAGGGCTGTATTGAACTTCGACGTCATACCGCCTCGCCCCACATTGCTCTTTGTCGGGAGTATGTGGCGGCTGACATCATCGTTTGGACTTACCCAACGAATCACTTCGCTGCCTGGCTCCGAGGGATTGCCGTTGTAGAGTCCGTCAACGCCTGTGAGCAAGACAAGCATCTGGGCTCCTATCATCTTGGCAATGAGGCCCGACAGCTCATCGTTGTCCGTAAACATCAGCTCCTCGATGCTTACCGTATCGTTCTCATTGACGATAGGCAGCACATCGTTCTCGAGCATCACTTCCATGCAAGCCCGTTGGTTCTGATAACTGCGTTCGCTCTGGAAGTTCTCTTTCGTCGTCAGCACTTGCCCGATGTGTATGTTGTATTCGCGGAACAGGTCGTAGTAGAGGTTGATGAGCTTCACCTGCCCCATTGCCGAGAAGAGCTGCCGCTGTTCAACAGAGTCGAGCAGATGGTCAACCTCCAGTTCCTTGCGACCACAAGCCACAGCACCGCTCGACACAAGCACCACATCGTAGCCGCTTTGCCGCAACCATGCGATTTGGTCAACAAGAGCAGACATTCGGGTAATGTCGAGCTTGCCCTTGTCTGTCGTGAGGACATTGCTGCCCACCTTCACTACAATCCTCCTTTTCACCTTTTCACCTTTTCTCCTTTTTACCTTTTCAACTTTTCACCCTTTCAACTTTTCACTTTTTCACTTCAGTCCTGCCTTGAGGCAGCGTATTACTGCCGAGTTGAAGGCAGCGTGATCCAGTTCGTTCAGTCCCTTGATGGTGATGCCGCCGGGCGTTGTGACCTTGTCGATGGCAGCCTCAGGATGCAGACCTGTCTCGCGAAGGAGGGCAACGGCGCCTTGCATGGTCTGCATGGCAATCGCCTTTGCCTCGTCGGGATAGAAGCCCATCTCGACGCCTCCTTCCATCATGGCTCGGAGGAAACGCATGACGTAGGCAATGCCGCAGCCTGCCATCATCATGCCGGCATCCATCAATCTCTGCGGAACGACCTTGCATTGCCCTACCTTTTCAAAGAGCGCAGCGGCCTTGTCTGCCTGCTCGGCTTCCTCGACGAAGGTCATGCTTTCGCCAAACTCGGCTGCGATGTTGGGCATAGCGTACACATCGATGCGTTCGTTGCGAACGCCTGCAGCAACAGAGATGACGAGCTTGTCCTTCAGTTCTGGCATTATCTCCGATATGACTTGTTGTACGAGCCAGGGCTTTACGGCAAGCACAACAACATCAGCACCCTCGGCGGCTTTCCTGTTGTCGAGTGTTACACTAATGCCTGGGCAAGCCTCCACAAGACGGTCAAGCGTCTGTTGTGTATGAGCAGAGGCAGTTATGTCGGCTGCCATACCAGCCTTCGTCCATCCTTTGACGAGGGCGCCGCCCATGTTTCCTGCACCTATAACGGTTATCTTCATAGCACTTTCCTTAGTTTTTCCACGAAGCTGTCTGCCTCTGCCTTTGTCAAGCAGAGAGGCGGAAGCAGTCGCAGGACATTAGTTCCAGAGCAGCCCGTGAAGCAATGCTGCTCCTTGACGAGTTTCTGACGCGGTTCCTTGTAAGGAATGTCCAGCTCGATGCCAATCATGAGGCCGCGTCCACGAACCTCAACGACATGAGGCAAATGTGCATCACGCAGGCTTTGCATCAAGTATTCGCCGACCTCGGCGGCATTCTCTACGAGCCTTTCCTGCTCCATTATCTCGAGGACTGCGATGGCTCCGGCACAAGCGAGATGATTCCCTCCGAAGGTCGTGCCGAGCTGCCCATAGACAGGCGTGAACTCGGGACTGACGAGGAGAGCGCTCATCGGGAAGCCGTTGCAGATTCCCTTCGCGACAGTTATCATATCGGGGCGCACGCCGAGATGCTGATGAGCGAAGAATCTTCCGCTTCGTCCGTAGCCGCATTGTATCTCGTCGCAAATGAGGACGGCGCCGTTAGCATGGCAAAGCTGCTGAAGCTGCTGCAGGAAGTCGGCTTCGACCAAGCGGATGCCACCCACGCCCTGTATGCATTCCAGGATGCAGGCGCAGACATCTCCCTTCTCCAGTTCTGCCTTCCAAGGTTCTATGTCGTTGAGGGGCAGGTAAGTGACATGCCCGTTCGCATTGATAGGGGCAATAATCTTGGGATTCGCAGTTGCCTCTACCGCCAAAGATGTGCGGCCATGGAAAGCCTTCTCCAAGGAGAGAATGCGCGTCCTGCCATTGTAGAACGACGCCAGCTTCAGGGCGTTCTCGTTCGCCTCGGCACCGCTGTTGACGAGGAAGAGGCTGTAGTCGTCGTAGCCGCAGGCTTTGCCGAGGCGTCGGGCAAACTCCTTCTGCAAGGGATTCTGCACGGAGTTGCTGTAGAAGCCGAGCGTCTGCAGTTGCTTCGTCATTGCCTCTACATAATGCGGATGGCAATGGCCCACACTGATAACGGCGTGACCGCCATAAAGGTCGAGGTACTCTTGGCCCTCAGAGTCCCAGACGGTGCAACCCTTGCCGCAGGCAATGGTCACATCCATCAAGGGGTAAACGTCGAAGAGTTTCATAGATTTATTTTCGTTATTACGTTATAACGTTATTCCGTTATGGCGAGATGATGATATTTCGTCATTGCGACTCAGAAGGCTGAAGCCTTGAGCTGGAGGCCTGTCCTCTCGTCGAGGCCGAACATGAGGTTCATGTTCTGCACGGCCTGCCCGACGGCTCCTTTGAGGAGGTTGTCGATGCAGGATATCATGAGCAGCTGGTCTTCGTATTTCTCCACATAGACCAGAGCCTTGTTGGTGTTGACGACCTGCTTCATATCGGGGCTCTTCCGGACGAAGTAGGTGAAGGCCGCGTCCTTGTAATAGGCTTCATAGACCTGTTGAACCTGCTCGATTGGGAGGTCGCACTTGGCGTATGCGGTGACGAAGATGCCCCTGGTGAAGCACCCTCGCTGCGGGATGAAGAGCACGCGCCCTTCGTAGCCCGGACAGAGTTCCTGCACCGTCTGGTTGATTTCCAGCAGGTGTTGGTGGGTGAAGGTCTTATAGACGGAGATGTTGTCGTTGCGCCAGGAGAAATGCGTCGTGGAGCCTGGTTTCTGACCTGCGCCCGTGCTGCCTGTGATGCCGTTCACATGGATGTCTCCACTAATGATGCCTGCCTTCAGAGCGGGCAGCATAGCGAGTTGGATGCAAGTGGCAAAGCAACCGGGATTCGCGAGGTGTTGGCAACCGGCGATGGCCGAACGATGCGTCTCGGGCAGTCCATAGACATAGTCGTGCTCGCCTGCTATGCGGAAGTCCTGCGCCAAGTCGATAATCCTGACATTCTGCGGTATCTCATGCTCCCTGAGGAACTGTTCGCTCTTGCCGTGACCGAAGCAGAAGAAGACGACGTCCACCTGGTCGAAAGGCATTTCTGAGGTGAAGCAGAGGTCAGTCTCACCTGTCAAGCCTTCGTGGACCTCGCAGACAGGATTGCCGGCATTGCTCTCGCTGTTTGCAAAGACAATCTTCGCTTCGGGATGCCCCAGAAGCACTCGTATCAGTTCGCCACCGGTATATCCAGCAGCGCCTAAAATCCCTATTCTTACCATGGTTAAATATATCTTTAGGGGGGTATGAAAACGCCGCCTGCGGCGATTGCCAACGCCGCACGCGGAAATGCCCATCGCCGCACGCGGGGATTGCCAACGCCGCACGCGGCGTTTAGAGCCTCTCCTCAGGGTGTGCTAAATAGTAGGCGCGAAGGGCTGTTGACGTCACCTTGATGAAGCCCTTGGCATCCTCGCTCGTCCAGGCCTTTGCGGTCTCGCCGTACTCGCCCAACTTGTTCTTAACGAGGTCGTTAGGGCTGTCCACTCCGACCGTCTGGAAGCAAAGGGGATGCAATTCGAGCGTCACTTCGCCCGTCACATTCCTTTGGCTGCTCAGGAGCATGGCTTCGATGTCGGGCATCACAGGCTCCAGGTATTGGCTTTCGTGCAGGAACATTCCGTACCAATTGGCAACCTGCTCCTTCCAGTATTGCTGCCATTTCGAGAGGGTGAACTTCTCGAGATAGCGATGAGCGCCAATGATGAGCATCGGAGCAGCTGCCTCGAAGCCCACACGGCCCTTGATACCGATGATGGTGTCGCCCACATGACAGTCGCGCCCTATAGCGTAACGGGCTCCAATCTCCTCGACCTTCTGGATGGCCTTTATCTTGTCGTCGAACTTCTCGCCATTGACCGAGCAAATCTCTCCCTTGTCAAAACCTATCTTGAGGAGCTCCGGACCTTCCGCCGTGGGGTGCTTCAGGTAGGCACTCTCCGGCAGGCCCTGCTTCGAGTCGAGTATCTCGCCGCCGCAGATGCTTGTGCCCCAAAGGCCGACATTGTAGCTGTATTTGAGTTTGGTGAAGTCGGCGAAGTAGCCGTTCTTGTTGAGGTAGTCCACTTCCTCCTGACGGGAGAGATTGCCGTCGCGAGTCAGCGTGATAATCTCCACACCCGGGCACATCACGAGGAACGTCATGTCGAAGCGGATCTGGTCGTTGCCGGCACCGGTCGAGCCGTGCGCGATGGCCGAAGCCCCTATTTCCTTCGCATATCTGGCAATCGCCAAAGCCTGGAAGATGCGCTCGCTGCTTACCGAAATCGGGTAGCAGTTGTTGCGAAGCACATTGCCGAAAACCATGTATTTAAGCGACTTCTCGTAGTACTCCTGCGTCACATCGAGGGTGACATACTGCTTTGCGCCAAGCTTGTAGGCATTCTCCTCGTTTGCCTTCAACTGCTCGGGACTGAAGCCGCCGGTGTTGGCGCAAGCCGCATAGACTTCATAACCTTTCTCCTTAGCCAGATACATCACGGTGTAGCTGGTATCCAAACCGCCACTGAAGGCGACAACAACTTTGCGGCCCCCTTCCTTCTCCCCAAAAGGGGAGTGCTTTTCATTCTGGTTCATACCTATCTTTTCTATTCTTATTTTCTTATTACCAATTAACTCCCTCCCCTTTAGGGGGAGGGTTGGGGAGAGGGGCTTTTATTCTATTCCCCTTAATACCAAAGTCCGCATCACGTCCTTGATGACCTCCAGCGAGGTGGGCTCGCCTTTGTGCTTCTCAGGATCCCAAAGCATGCCCGTGCAGACACAGAACTTACGGTTCTTTGCCTCGAGTATGTCGTGATTGATGCAGCCCTGGCATCCGTGCCAGAAAGCATCGTCGTCGGTCAGCTGGTTGAAGCTCACAGGCACATAGCCCAAAGCCGTATTCATCTTCATCACCGCATCACCGCTCGTCAGGCTGAATATCTTGGCATGAGGCCAACGCAGACGAGCCAGTGTGAAAGTGTAGTCCTTGATGCGCTTGGCAACGCCCAAGCCCTGATAATCGGGATGGACGATGAGGCCGGAAGTCGTTACATAGTGCTTGTCGCCCCAAGTCTCGATATAACTGAAGCCGACGAACGTGTCGCCGTCCAACGCAAGCACCGCCTTGCCCTCACGCATCTTCTTTGCAACATATTCATGGGTGCGCTCGGCAATGCCCGTTCCACGCTTGCGAGCCGCTTCGCGAATGGTTTCTATGATGGTATCGACATACTTCTCGTGCTCCGCATCAGCCACAAGCACCCGTATGTCCTTGCCACTCCTCTCCTTCTCCCCAAGGGAGGAGACATTCTTCTCATTCTCCATATATATAAATAATGTATAGTATTCTGCCCCATCACATCCCCTCCCTTCCGGGGGGCATGCAGGAGGGAGATCTTTTATACCAGTTTAGGAAAGAGATTGCGGACAACCTCGGCAGCTGCTTCCCTGTCCACATTTTCCGACATTACCACGAGAACCGTATCGTCGCCTGCAACTGTGCCGAGGAAGAAAGGATTGTGGGTGTTATCCACATCGTAGGCAACCATACTTGCATGGCCTGGGGGCGTATGCACCACCATAAGGTTTCCTGAGAAATTGAGCCGCCACTTCATCTGATCTAACTCTTCGAGAGTTGGAGCCACATCGAACTGCCCTTCATGAGGCAACGCATAAATACTGAGACCACTGCGCACTCTGACCTTACTGATGCGCAGCAGCTTGAGGTCACGGCTCAAGGTGGTCTGTGTGCTGACAAAGCCTTCCGCCTTGAGCGCCTTAAGCAATTCCTCTTGACTCTCCAAGCTTTTCAAACTGACGATTTTGCGTATAGCCTGCAATCTCTCTTTTCTGTTCTGCCTCTCCATTATTGTATGTTTTTAGGTTTTGTGAGTGCAAAGATACAACATTTTATGCGAAACTGCACAATTTTTCACGCATAATATGCGCTTCCTGGTGCAAATTTCTGCATAAGGGCCACTTTTTGCCTGCATATTCGACATTATTCGTCGATAATGCGAAGCTGAACAAGCTCAATCTTTGTGGTAGTCTTCTTGGTAACTTTGAACTCCCAATGACCGAAACGGACAGGTTCATTAAGCTTGGGGAAGTTCTGGAATTCGTGAAGAATGAATCCGCCGACGGTCAAGTACTCATCGCTTTCCGGCAAATCAAGGTCGAGGAGTTCGTTGGCCTGGGCAATCTCGAGTCGGCCTGAAAGCAGGTATTCTCCCGGAGCCGTCTCGCGGGCCGTGTAGTTCTTGCTGTCGTGCTCATCCTCTATCTCACCGAATATCTCCTCTACAAGGTCTTCCATCGTGACGATGCCGCTCGTGCCGCCGAACTCGTCAACAATGACTGCGAGCGAACGCTTCTGGCTGATAAAGATGCCGAGCAGCTTTTGGGCATTCATCGTCTCTGGCACAATGGAGACTTCGCGGATGTGCTTCGTCCAGTCTTCGCCTTCAGCCAGGCGGAACATCTCGACCGTGTGGATGTAACCGACTATGTCGTCTATGTCTTCCTTATAGACAAGAATCTTACTGTGACCGCTCTCCACGAACTGGGCACGAAGCTCTTGCAAGGAGGTATCGACAGAGACGGCAGTTATCTCGGTTCGCGGCACGATGCAGTCGCGCACTTTGATAGAGCTGAAGTCGAGTGCATTCTGGAATATCTTCACCTCGTCCTCGATGTCTTCATCATCGGCAGCCTTGTCGATGTTGCTTTGGATGAGATAGTCCAGGTCTTCCCGCGTGAAGGTCTTCTCCGGCTTGGCTTTCTGCACTTTCTTGCCCATCATCAGAAGCAAAAGCTTTCCGAGCGAACTTGTGAACTTGCTGATTGGCCACAAGACTATATAAAAGATGTAGGCAGGCAAGGCGAAGATGCGCATCATCCTGTTAGGATTGATGCGGAAGAGCGTCTTTGGCAGGAACTCGCCGGTAACGAGCACGACGAGTGTGGCCAGTATGGTCTGCAGAAACAGGCAGAGTGCTTCGTTCGGGCAATTGCCGTCATCTTGATGGAGGCCTAATGGAATAAGGATGAGAGCCGTTACAATCTTGGCCATCAAGATGCCGTAAATGACAAGCGCGATGTTGTTGCCTACCAGGAGGGTCGAGATAAAGCTGTTGGGATGGCGATAGAACGTGTCAATGAGGCGAGCCGAGAAACCTTGCTCTTCCCTGTCCATCTCGAAGCGGAGCTTGCTGCTCGACACAAAGGCAATCTCCATTCCCGAGAAGAAGCCTGAGAAAAGGAGGATAACTATCGTGGCGATTATGACTGAAGTACTTATCATCTGTTTGTCGGTTCTGTTTCCTGGACGGGGAAGGTGCCTACGGAGTTGAGTACCGAGTAGCGCGTCATCTGCTCATTACTGTAGAAGTGTGTGCCCTCGAGTTCGCGTTCAGGAGTTGTGATATGCATGTACTGATAGTTCCACATCTCGTGCTTGTCAATGTCCCAGAAGAGTTCCTCTGTGCGGAAGACATCGCCGTTGACATTGCGCACCATTACTCTGCCACGCAGCTCCCAGATTTGCTGTTTGTGGAGGTAAGCAGTATCCGACTGCACGAAGAGGTCGGTGTGGAATGTCTCGTCATATCGCTCCATGAGCAGGCCCTTCATGAACTTCCATGTAGGCAGTTCGCCGTTTGCTCCGTTGTAGATGTCCCATTCCTCTACGACCAGGTGATAGCGCATCAGGCCACTGTCGCTGATGAAGGTGTTGATGCCGCTTGAGTGCATGAAGAGGAGCGTATCCTTCCCCGTGATGGGTTCGGCAATGTGCTCCACCTCGCCCGAACAGCCGAAGGAGAGAAGCAAAAGCGCAAGGAGGAAAGGAAAGAGACGCTTCATTCCTTATTCAATCTTATACCTCACAAACCAGCGCTCGTTGAAGGTCACGCCGAGGTTGATGACGAAGTAGTCTTCCTTTATCATACCTGCGCCACTTGCCGAGCGCCTCAGCCATTGCATGCCGACATTGACGACGGAGCGGTTGTTGAACTTGTTCATAATGGGCAGCCCTGCACCTATGCCCATTCGGCACTCGAAGGGACCATTCATTCCGTTCACCTTGATATAGGGTGTCGAATAGTTCATGCCTGCACGATACTGGATGCGTTTCCAGTAGCGCTTGTCGAAGGGGTCGGGCGTCCATTGGGCGCCGAGGGCAATCTTCGTCCGGTTCATGTAGAAGCCCTTCATGGGCACATAGTTGTCGACCGTCTCGACAGGAATTCGGCAATTGCCCCATCGTTCGTGACGCACATCGGCAGCCACCAGAAGCGTATTCTTGTGTTGCCAGGAAGCGCCGAAGCCAAAGGAATAAGGCAAGTCGAATGGCGAGGGGGCTGTATATTGGGTGCTGTCTCCCTTTGTGGTGTAGAGCAGGAGCGTTGCGTCCTGGGCAATCTTATGTCCCAAGCCGACGGTTGCGCCGAGGTTCAGCCAGTCCTGCCGCGTCAGGCGGACAGGGTATTGCACACCGAAGTCCAGCTTATAGGTCTTCATCGATGTGTAGTAGCTCTTGATTGTCCTGCTGTAGGCGTCGCTCACCACACCGCCTTCCGAGTATTCCGGCATAAGAGCATGGTCGTACTTGCCCCACATGAAGCTGACATTGGCACCGACAGAGATGTTGCGATACACCTTCCAGCCCAGGCCGATGTATGCCTGGTTCAAGCCTCCGCTGCCTGAATAGACATTGGTGTTGGTGATGGTTTGTGTCGTGTTGGCATCAGTGGCAATCGGTGTCTCGGGAGAATAGAACGTGTATCCGATGCTGGAATATGGCATGAGGCCAATGGCGAGGCCGAGCCTCTTGGCGATGTGCATTCCTGCATGGACATAGTCGAGCGACGCATTCTTGACGCACTCTCTTGTCGTGCCCTGGTCCATCTTGCCGAAGGAAGCCCTCATGCCCACATCGAGGATAAGGCTCAGGGAGTCGATGGCAGAGTAGGAAGCGGGGTTGGCCGTGTTGATGCGGTTGCCGATGCGGATGCCTATGCCTGCTCCGCCCATAGTCTTGTTGAAGCCATTCGACTGGTCGCTCAGCTCTCCCAAGCCGAAGCGGGAGTATGTGGAGTTCGTGCCCGACACTTGCGCCCACGCCGAAGGGCTGAGGGGATTGAACATCAAGCAAGTGGCAAGGAGCAAGAGAAAAGCAAGTAACTTATGATTCTTCATTCTTCACTCTTAATTCTTCATTGTAGTCGAGTATCTTGTTGAGTCCTCTGGGGACGATGTATTTGTCCGTGAAGACCAGTTTCCTGATGTCTTCGTCGAAGTTAATGCGGTTGCCGCCAGTCAGGAAGACCTGCAGATGCGGGAACTTGGAGCGCATGGACTTGATGTAGCCCTCTATCTCGTACTTCATGCCTCTGAGGACGCCGCTCCGGATGGCAGTCTCGGTGTCGTATCCCATGCCGGGCACTACGCCCTCGGCCTCAACGAGAGGCAGCCGCGCCGTGTACTCATGCAGGGCTCTCAGCCGCATCTGCATGCCCGGGGCAATGTTTCCGCCCCAATAGTTGCCTCGCGCATCGATGACTTCGTATGTGATGCAAGTGCCAGCGTCGATGATGAGGAGGTCTTTGCCGGGCATGAGCGAACTGGCTCCTATGACGGCAGCCAAGCGGTCGCTGCCAAGCGTTTCGGGCGTACGATAACGGTTCGAGATGGGGATAGGCGTATCGTGAGAGAAGCGGAGGAGCGGGAACTGCAGACGGGCAAGCGCCTCTTCCTCGTTCCGCGTAAGGCCGCGAACGCTGCCCACTATGCCGCTGCGGAAGTTGTGTTTACTTACAAAAGCATCCAGACCCGTGAGGTCTCCATTCTCCGCCCGTATCTCATCAACAGGCTCGTCACCCTGGAAAGCTACCATCTTCACGACAGAGTTTCCTATGTCTATAATCAATTTCACGGGTGCAAAGGTACAAAATAAAATTAAGAATAAAGAATGAAAGAAGAAGAATTACAGCTTTTTATGTTTTTTTGCATTTAACGAAAGTCAAGTCGGCACACAGAATTGCCAAACTCGGCAGCCTTCGTCGCCCAACTCCGCAGGGGGCGTTCATTGATTTATCATGATGCAGCAATTGATTATTCATGATGCAGCAATTGAATTATCATGATGCAGCAATGAACACAACAGGCGGAGTTGAGTCACACCCTGTGGAAAAGAGAGTCACTCAAAGTGGGAAAACGGCTCACACGGGGCAACTAAATGATTGCTGTCCGCTAAATTCGGCCTGAAAGGCCATTAAGCTGTCAGCCCCTTTGGGGTGTCACAAGCCCCTGCCAATCAAATTTTGCTCTAAATGCCGATGGTTAGGAGGGTGCCGGAGATGATGAAATAAGTTTACCAGACACCAATATATTTTAATATGAGAGATATGCTTTCCTTTTGTATTGTGCTCACTTATTCGTACCTTTGAGACTGCGCCCGAAAGTGCTTCCGTTCGACAATTAAAAGAAAAACTTTGGCTTTCCTTTTGTATTGTGCTCACTTATTCGTACCTTTGCGCCCGTGTTTAAAAAATTGACCATATTCTTGCTCCTGTTGCTCCCTGCATTGGCCGGCACCCAATGGGCGATGGCTCAGGAGGATAGCATCCGCGTGACACTCCTCACTTGCTCACCCGGACAGGAGGTCTATCAGCTGTACGGACATACGGCAATCCGTTGCCAGCAGCCGAGCCGGGGCTTGGATACCGTCTTCAACTACGGCGTCTTCGATATGTCGAAGCCTCACTTCGCTTGGCATTTCGTGCTCGGACAGACCGACTATATGGTGCAGCCCATTCCCTGGAAATACTTCGTCGTCGACTACGAGAAGCGCGGCTCGAGCATAACCGAGCAGGAGTTGAACCTGACGCAATCCGAGGCACGGAAGCTGACAGCCCTGCTCATCGAGAACTGCCAGCCGGAGAATCGCCAATACCGGTACAGCTTCTTGTATAAGAACTGCACGACTATGGTGCGCGATTTGGTGGAGCAAGTCATCATGGGGCACATTCAGTATCCCGACACTCTGCCCCATCTGACGGCTCGCGAAATCCTTCATCAATACACAGCCCAGCACCCGTGGGCACAGGAAGGCAACGACCTTCTGCTTGGCGCCGAAGTGGATACGATCATGTCGGAGCATGCGGCAATGTTCATTCCCGAGAACATGATGAAGGCATTCGACAGAGCATTCATCCGCAACGGTAAAGGAGATATGCGTCCCTTAGTGAAGGGCAAAGCCATTCTCCTTGCGGCAAAGCCTCAGGCCATTGAGCCTGAGTTCCCGCTCTCCCCGCTTCATGCAATGCTCGTCTTCGCAGCAATCTGCCTCGTCGTCATGCTAATCGAGATATGGACGCAGCGTCTCTTCTGGCTTTGGGATGTGCTTCTCCTGCTGCTCCAAGGCCTTGCAGGCACCTTGCTCCTCTTCATGTTCCTCTTCTCGGAACACCCCGCTGTGGACAGCAACTGGCAGATTTGGCTCCTGAACCCCGCCTTCCTCATAGGCATCCCGCTTGTCATAAAAGCTGCCATCAAGCATAAGAAAACACTCTGGTACGCCTTCTATTTTGTCGTTTTGGCATTATTCTTGTTATTTTCTCCGTGGATACCGCAAGTATTTGCGAAAATAACCGTACCTTTGGCATTGTGTTTGCTCACAAGGCCTGTGAGCTACTACCTCGTTAAGGGGAAAAACCCAAAAGGCGAAAAGGTGAAAAAGGGAAAAGGGAAAACAAAAAGATTAAAACGATAAAGAGTAAATAAGTAAAAGGGTAAAAGTTAAATGAGCCAACGCTTCCTATACTCTCTCCTTGTCCTTGCCCAATGGTCAATGGTCAACGGTCAATGGTCAATGGCACAGGATGCGCCAAAAGTGCCCTCGCTGGTTGTGAACATCGTCATCGACCAGTTGAGGAGCGACTATATGGACGCCTTTACTCCCCTTTATGGCGAAGGCGGTTTCCAAAGGCTCAAGGAACAGGGACGCTTCTACTCGCAGGCAGAATACCCCTTCAGCTCTCCCGACCAGGCTTCGGCTATGGCCTGCCTGATGACGGGAACAAGCCCCTACGTCAACGGCATCATCGGCAGCCATTGGCTCGACCGGCAGACGCTCCTGCCCGTCTTCTGCGTTGACGACGAAGACTACCCTGGCATACTTACCGACGAGAAGTCCTCGCCCAAGCATCTCGCCGTCTCCACCATCAGCGACGAACTGAAGGTGTCTTCCGAAGGGAAGAGCCTCGTCTACTCCATCGCCCCGACTCGCGAAGCCGCCGTCCTTGCCGCTGGTCACGCAGGAAACGGCGCCTTCTGGCTCGACGACTGGACAGGCAAATGGGCCTCGACATATTACTACGACACCTATCCCGAATGGGCGAACGAATACGACAAGCAATCTTCGCTCGAAGACCGCATCAACGATATCCGTTGGGAACCCCTCAACGACCAAGTGGCCAACTTCCACTACTTCGTCGCCGACGGCGCAAAAGGCAAGCCCTTCAGCCACAAGTTCAAGAGCAACCGCAAGTTCCGCGAGTTCAAGGCAACGGCTTGCGTCAACGATGAAGTCAATCTCTTCGCAAAACACGCGATTGAAAAGGCAGGGCTCGGCACCGACGCAGTTACCGACCTGCTGACGCTGACCTACTATGCCGGTGCTTACGACCATCAGTCGGCTATGACGTTCGGCATGGAGATGCAGGACACCTACGCCCGCCTCGACCGCCAACTCGAGGACATCCTCGACTTCGTGGACCAGAAGGTAGGCTTGGACAAGACGCTCTTCGTGGTCACAAGCACAGGCTACTTCGACTCGGAAGAGATGATGGACTTGAGCAAGTACCGCATCCCCACAGGCATCTTCTCCATCACGAAGGCAAAGGCCCTGCTCAACATCTACCTCATCGCCGTTTACGGCCCGGGAGATTATGTAGAGACCGCCATCGACAATCAGATATACCTTAACCTCAAGCTCATTGAGAACCGCAACCTCAACCTGACGGAAGTGCTGGACCGATGCAGCGCTTTCCTCATACAGTTGAGTGGCGTCAAGGATGTCTATACCAGTCAGCGACTTGCTCTGGGTGCAGGGACACAAGGCGTCAGCAAGCTCCGCAACGCCTACAACCCGAAATGCTCAGGCGACATACTCATTCAGGTGTCTCCCGGCTGGCTTCTCAACAACGAAGACACGCACGAACAATCGCTTAGCCGAGAGTCCTACCTGAGCTTCCCGCTCTTCTTCCTTGGGGCAAACATCGTGCCTGAAAAGGTGCGCATCCCCGTCAGCATAGACCATGTGGCCCCCACAATAGCACAGGCTTTGCGCATCCGCGCTCCAAATGCCTGTCCCTTAGCTCCCCTGAATTACTAATAACACAATACATAATTATCAACGCATAACACATTATAATATAATATATGGACATATCCAAGTTTTTGGTAAAGATATTCGGCGACAAGAAAAGCCGCGATTTGAAAGCCTACCGTCCTCTGGTAGAGGCTGTGCTTAAGGTATATCCCGAGATTCAGGCGCTCTCGAACGACGAGCTGCGCGAACGCTCTAAGGCAATAAGGCAACGCATACAGGACTCCGTAGCAGACTTGCGTCAGCAGATACAAACCCTGAAGGACAAGATTCCTGCTACAGACATACAAGACCGTGCGCCCATCTTTGCGCAGATCGACAAGCTGGAGAAGGATGTGCTCGAGACCTTCGAGAAGGCTCTCGACAAGGAACGCGCTGAGGTCTTCGCTATCGTAAAGCGTACAGCAGAGCTTCTCGCAACAAACGAGACCGTGGAAGTCACGGCAAACGACTTCGACCGCGACCTCGCAGCAAAGCACGACTTTGTGGACATCGAAGGCGACAAGGCCATCTACCACAACCATTGGGTGGCAGGCGGCAACGACCTGAAGTGGGACATGATACACTTCGACGTGCAGCTCTTCGGCGGCACCGTGCTGCATCAGGGCAAGATAGCCGAGATGTTCACGGGTGAAGGTAAGACGCTTACCGCCACACTCCCTGTCTTCCTGAATGCGCTGACAGGCAACGGCGTGCATGTCGTCACCGTCAACGACTATCTGGCAAAGCGCGACTCGGAGTGGATGGGACCTATCTATATGTTCCACGGCCTGAGTGTTGACTGCATCGACAAGCATCAGCCCAATAGCGAGGAACGTCGCAAGGCTTACCTCGCCGACATTACCTTCGGCACAAACAACGAGTTCGGCTTCGACTACCTGCGTGACAACATGGCGCAAGACCCTAAGGACCTTGTGCAACGCTCCCACAACTACGCCATCGTCGATGAGGTGGACTCTGTTCTTATCGATGATGCCCGTACGCCGCTCATCATCTCCGGTCCCGTGCCTAAAGGCGACGACCAGCAGTTCGAGCAGTATCAGCCCCTGGTGGAGCGTCTCGTGGGTGTGCAGAGGCAGCTCGCCACACAATATCTTGCAGAAGCAAAGAAGATGATTACGGAAGGCACAGAAGCCAATGACAAGCAGAAGACAGCAGAAGGCTTCCTTGCCCTCTTCCGCAGCCACAAGGCTCTGCCTAAGAACAAGCCCCTCATCAAGTTCCTCTCCGAGCCAGGCATCAAGGCAGGCATGCTCTCCACCGAGGAGATTTACATGGAGAATAACAACCGCCGTATGCACGAAGCCACCGACCCGCTCTACTTCGTGGTCGATGAGAAGATGAACAGCGTAGACCTGACCGATAAGGGTAACGACTGGCTGGCTTCGCAAGTGAACGACCCCGACCTCTTCGTCCTGCCCGACATTGCCACCGTCCTCTCACAGATTGACCACTCTGGCAAGACAGACGAGGAGAAGATTGAGGAGAAGGACCGCATCTTCAATGATTACGCAACAAAGAGCGAACGCGTTCACACCATACAGCAGCTGCTGAAGGCTTACACGATGTTCAACCTCAACGACGAATACGTCATACAAGACGGCGAAGTCAAGATTGTGGATGAGCAGACAGGCCGTATCATGGAAGGTCGCCGTTGGAGCGATGGCCTGCATCAGGCAGTCGAGGCAAAGGAACACGTCCAGGTGCAGGCTGCCACACAGACCTACGCCACCATCACCCTGCAGAACTACTTCCGCATGTACCACAAGCTGGCCGGTATGACGGGTACTGCCGTCACCGAAGCAGGCGAGTTCTGGGACATCTACAAGCTCGATGTGGTAGAGGTGCCTACCAATCGTCCCGTCGTTCGTACCGACATGAACGACCGCGTCTATCGTACGCAACGAGAGAAGTACAAGGCCGTCATCGAGGAAGTCGAGTTGATGCGCACCAGCGGCCGCCCCGTGCTGGTTGGTACGACAAGCGTCGAGATTTCCGAAATGCTCTCCAAGATGCTGCAGATGCGTAAGATACCTCATCAGGTGTTGAACGCAAAGCTGCACCAGAAGGAGGCCGACATCGTGGCACTGGCCGGACAGAGCGCCATGGGCACCGTCTTTGTGGCGACCGACGGACGAGCCTTCAGCGAGAAGAGTACAGCCATAAATTATCAGACACGCATCGAGGCAGAAGTCGCCAAGAAAGAAAAGCGCGAGCCTCGCGAAGCTCTCGACCTTCTAAAGAGCGAAGAGCGTTTGCTTGGCACCGTGACCATCGCCACCAACATGGCAGGTCGTGGTACGGATATCAAGCTCTCGCCAGAGGTGAAGGAAGCAGGCGGCCTTGCCATCGTCGGCACAGAACGCCATGAGAGCCGCCGCGTAGACCGTCAGTTGCGCGGACGTTCCGGTCGTCAAGGCGACCCGGGCAGCAGCGTCTTCTTCGTCAGCATCGAGGACAAGCTGATGCGTCTCTTCGCAAGCGAGCGAATTGCCAAGGTGATGGACAGCCTCGGCTTCAAGGATGGTGAGATGATTGAGCACAGCATGATTACGCGCAGCATCGAGAACGCACAGAAGAAGGTCGAGGAGAACCACTTCGGCATCCGTAAGAACCTGCTGGAGTATGATGATGTGATGAACAAACAGCGCACAGTCATCTACGAAAAGCGTCGTCATGCGCTCATCGGTGAGCGCCTGGGCATGGACATCAGCAACATGATATGGGACCGCGTCTGCAACATCCTCGAGAACAACGACTACGAAGGTTGCCGCATGCGCTTCCTCGAAATCATGGCAATGGAAGTGCCCTTCACTGCCGAACAGTTTGAGAGCATGAAGCTCGACGATGTGGCTGAGCTTGCCTACCAGAAGGTGCTCGAGCGCTTCCAGCAGAAGCAGGAAATCATGATGCACAATGCCAACAAGGTAGTGACAGCCATCTATGAGAGTCCGCAGGGCAGCATGTATGAGAACCTCATGGTACCCATCATCGCAGGCAATCGCCAATACAACATCCCGTCGAACCTGAAGGAAGCCTACGAGAGCCAGTCGCGCTCAGTAGTGACGGCTTTCCACAAGGCCATCATCCTGCACATCATCGACGACGCTTGGAAGGAGAACCTGCGACTCCTTGATGAGTTGAAGCACAGCGTACACAACGCCAGCTATGAGCAGAAGGACCCCTTGCTTATCTTCAAGCTGGAGAGCGCAAAGCTGTTCGACGACATGATCAACCAGATAAACGACCGCACCGTAGGCATCATCATGCGTGCCATGATACCTGAACTGCAGATTCAGAGCGCACCTCAGCAGGAGATGCCTCGCCGTGAGCAACCTCGTCTGCAGGAGTCTCGCGGAGAACTTACCGACGCCGGTATGCAGCAGGCTGCAGCTCGTGACACTCGCGACCGCCAGCCAGTGCAGCCCATCCGTCGCGAGAACCTGCCCGGTCGCAATGACCCATGTCCTTGTGGCAGCGGCAAGAAGTTCAAGCAGTGTCACGGAAAGAACCTCTAAATAATCTATAGTACTATAGGAACTATAAAACCCTATCCCATGGAAGCAAGCAAACAGACAATCCAGCAGATTGAGCGCACCCTGCGCAAAGTCATCGCCAAGTTTCCGCCTGAAGCAGAGCCTGTCATGACAGACATCCACCTCTTGGTGAGCAACTACACAGGCGAGATACGCACTTACAACGACGATGACGAAGAGCTTGACCGCTGCGTCGTTGAAGAATGGATAAAGAGTTCCGATGAGGAGTTCTACGAGGACATCGTGCCCATCCTGCGCCGCAGCATCGAGGACCTGCGTCCAAGCATTGAGCAGATGAGCATCATGCAGCCTTTCAGTTTCGTCCTAATTGATGAGGACCACGAAACGCTGCAGGACTTGGTCATCATCGACAGCGAGGAAACAGTGATGCTCGACAGTACATTGCTCGACGGCCTTGAGGACGACCTTGATGCCTTCCTTAAGCAATTATTAGAGGACTAAGTCCCTTATTTACCAGCACTGCTGCAGCGTCTGTGAAACAAAAACGACACAAGAACGCAGATTTTCCTCATATAATTGGCTGTTATATGAAAAAAAATGCGTACCTTTGTGCGCTTTTTAAGCCAATAATAATAAACAAAACATAAAAAACAAATGGCAACATTACAAAAAATCCGCAACAGAGGCAAGATTCTTATCTTTACAGTCGGCCTTGCTCTGTTTGCCTTCATTGCCGAGGAGTTCGTGCGCTCACTCTCCTACACACAGACTGAGCGTCACCAGCGTGTCGGCAAAATCGACGGAGAGAAGATTAACGTACAGGAGTTCAACGCACAGGTCGAGGAGTACACCGATGTCGTGAAGTTCACGCAGGGTGTCAACACCTTGTCCGACGACCAGCTCTCCATGTTCCGCGACCAGGTATGGCAGACGCTTGTCAACGACAAGATTATGCAGCGCGAGTGCGACAAGCTCGGCATCACTGTTACCGACGCTGAGATGCAGGACATCATCAACAACGGACGCAACCCGATGCTCGCACAGACTCCTTTCCGTACTCAGCAGGGCACATTCGATGTGAATGCCCTCAAGCAGTTCCTCAACCAGTACAATGAGGTTATGACCAATCCTCAGCTCAGCAGCGAGGTAAAGGAGCAGTATGAACAGATGAACAACTACTGGAAGTTCATCGAGAAGACCATTCGTCGCCAGACTCTGAACAACAAGTATCAGTCTCTGCTCAACGGCTTGATGGTCAGCAACCCCGTGGCTGCACAGGCCAGCTTCGACGGCCGCACCAAGGAGAGCGACATCTACATGGCTGCACTGCCTTTTAGCAGCATCAAGGACGATGACGTGAAGATCGAAGACAGCGAGCTCAAGGCTAAGTATGAGGAGCTCAAGGAGATGTTCCGCAGCGACGAGGAAACACGCGACATCAAGTACATCGACATCAACGTCAAAGCCAGCGACGCCGACAAGGCTAACCTCCAGAAGGAGATGGAAGGCTTTGCACAGGCTCTTGCTGAGGGCGCAGACCCCGCCAAGACCGTCCGCGAGGCTGCAAGCCAGGTTCCTTACAGCGTGCTGCCCATCAGCGCCAAGTCCCTGCCTCACGACATTGCCGAGAAGCTCGACTCTTTGAGCGTTGGCGCTCAGGTAGGTCCTTTCGTTCATGAGCACGACAATACCATCAACATCGTTCGCCTCATTGAGAAGGTTAATCTGCCCGACTCCGTTGAGATTCGTCAGATTGCAGCTCCCGGCAACGACATGGCTGCCATCGAGAAAACGGCTGACAGCATCATGAATGCTCTTGCAGCAGGCGCAAACTTCGACACCATTGCCAAGAAGTACGACCAGCCCGCCACAAAGACATGGATTACAAGCAACCAGTATGAACGTCAGGCCATCGATGAGAACAACCGCAAATTCCTGAGCACCATCAGCACTGCAGCTGTGGGCAGCTACAACAAGATTGTGCTCGACGGACAAGGCGCCATCATCGCTCAGGTTACTGACCGTCGCAACATCATCACCAAGTACAATGTAGCTGTTATCAAGCGTGCCATCGACTTCAGCAAGGACACTTACGGCAAGGCATACAACGACTTCAGCAGCTTCCTGGCAGGCAACCCCAAGGCCGAGGACATCGAGGCTAATGCTGCACAGGCTGGCTATACTCTTCAGACTCGCAACAATGTGAGAAGCACTGAGCACAATGTTGTTAATGTACGCAGCACGCGCGAGGCTCTGCGCTGGATCTTCGACGAGAAGACTAAGGTTGGCGACGTGTCTCCCCTCTATGAGTGCGGCGAGAACGACCATCTGCTTGTCCTCACACTGGCAGGCATCCACAAGAAAGGCTATCTGCCTTGGGATGACGAACAAATCCGTACCTTCCTGACCAGCGAGGTAATGAAGGACAAGAAGGCTGCCATCCTGATGGAGAAGATGAAGAGCGTGAAGAGCGTGGCTGACGTAGCCAAGATGGAAGGCGCAGTCACCGACACTATCAAGCACATCACCTTCACCGGCAATGCCTTCGTATCGAAGATTGGTGCCAGCGAACCCGCACTGAGCGGTTCCGTAAGCAAGGCCAAGAAGGGCGAGTTCAAGTCTGGCGTAAAGGGCAAGTCTGCCGTCTATGCTTATCAGGTGCTCGAACAGACCAAGACCGATGCCAAGTTCGACAAGAAGGAGGAAGAGCAGAAGCTGCAGCAGACAATTGGTCGCAGCCTCGGCAACTTCAGTGGCGAACTCCTGCAAAAGGCCGACATAACCGACAAGCGTTACATCTTCTTCTAAAAAGAAGCCGATATAATAGCAATAGCCCCTTGCACCAAACCTGCAAGGGGCTATTCTTTTATATTGCTGTCCGGAAAAAGCACTGGACTCTGCCTGCATCTGCATTAAAATATCATGAGGTTATCTCAACTTTAATAAAAAATGTGTAACTTTGCAGGCACATAGACAATATTCCAAACATTATAACATCATGAAAACAAACAAACCGAAGAAAGTCTGCCTGGCGATTCTATTCCTTATGGCAACAATCAGCCCTGCGCTGGCCATCAGCGACGATGCCTTCATAGATTGGGACTCGCCCATTGTAGAGGCTGGTAGAACGGGCTGCGTCTATCCCATCAAGTACACGAAGACCGATCCCTCGGCATCGGGCGAATGGCAACAACTGAGCTTCGACGACAGCAGTTGGAGCGAAGGCTTCGGGCCAATTGCCAATACAGGGTTCGGCGGAACGCTCGGCACGACGTTCGACGACGTGAACGACGGCGAGTACAACGTCTGGTTTCGAAGGACATTTACGCTGGACGAGTCCTACTACGACAAGGACGTCTGGCTTGCTTGCGGGCATGACGACGAGGGTGCCATCTACATCGACGGCAAACTCCTCGTCAGTTGGGGAAACGTGTGGAACGCCACGGAATGCATCAAGCTCACGAAGGAGCAGACGCGCTATCTGACGAAAGGCAAGCATGTCTTCTCTGTTTGGGCGAAGAACAATGTCGGCGGCTTCTACTACGACTGCGGACTCTACGGGAAAGCTACCGTCGATTGGAACGTCCCCTACCTCGTCGGCGCTCGTTCCGGTGTGCAGTACGACATCCTCTACACGCGAACAAAGCCTACGGGCAACGCATGGACCACGCTCGACTTCAACGATTCGAGGTGGAAGACGGGCAAAGGCCCGATTGGCGACATCAGCGGCCCAGAGGGGACAGCGCCCGTGGGACTCTTTTGCCAGACGAACAGCGGGACGTACAATGTCTGGTTTCGCAGGCACTTCACCTTGCAGGAAGACATCTCGAACCGCGAGGTGTGGCTCTCCTGCGGACACGATGACGAGGGAGCCATCTACATCGACGGCGTGAAGATTACCGGATGGGGCAACGAGTGGGACTACGCTCATTTCCAAAAGCTCACGAACGAGCAGAAGGCTCTCCTCACAGCGGGCGAGCATGTGATGGCTGTCTGGGCAAAGAACAATTCGGGTGGTTACTACTTCGACTGCGGGCTCTACGGCATCGAGGGCGACGAGCCGCTGGACGAACCCGTGGCAGAAGTGTCGGCAGACTTCTCGAAGTGGGAGGAACATCCGCTCGTCAAGAAGTTCGGCGTGTACCAGACGCCATGGGTGAACAGCACAGAGCTCAGTCGCGACCTGCCCAAGCTGTCGCAGCTGGAGGCAAGGGCCATGCGCTACGAAATGTGCTGGGGCAATGACCACGCCTACGGCGAGCCTTCCATCAGCGGCACTTCAAACAATTGGAGATACAACTTCCGCAACTACGACAAAATGTTCAAGAGTATGCGGAATAACACCGAGGCTCTCATCGTTTCGCAAGGCTACTGCCCCACCATCATCAACGGCGGCGACAACCGCAACGTGCCTGCCGACTGGAATGTGTGGGCAAAGATAAACCGCGACTGGGCGGAACACTGGAAAGAACTGAACCTCGGCAACCAATACATAGAGGTGTGGAACGAGCCCGACTGCGGCACGATGTTCTTCCTCGGCACGAAGGAGGACTACTTCAACATCTACAAATATGCCGCTCCCGCCATCGCAGAGGGCAATCCCGACTTGAAGGTGGGCGGTCCTGTGTCGGCTCTCAACACATGGCACGATGCCTTCGGAGAGTTCGTCACAAGGGAGAACCTGCCCTGGGACTTCGTCTCGTGCCATGCCTACGGCACGCCCGGCTGGCAGTTCAGCACCATTCACAACGTCCTCAACAAGTATGGACGCAAGGACACCGAGATAATCATGACCGAGTTCGCTCCCTTCAGCACAGGCGCTCCCATCTGGAACGACGGCCCCGTAGAGAAGGCTGAGCACGCCATGCGCTTCTTCAACGCCGTGCCTGAGTTCCTCAGCACCATCGACCTCTCGCATGTCACCTGGGCGCAATACATCGATGTGGTTGACGGAAACGGCAACACAAGCGTCGGCGGCGACAAGATGGGACTGCTCGACGGCTCAACGGGAAAGCGCAAGGCCATCTTCAATGCCTTCAAGCTCTATGGCTGGATGCCTCTCCAGCGTGCTGCCTTGAAGTCCGAGTCCTGCTTGCAAGGGCTGGCATCGAAAGACGACAACTGCGTCTGCGTCGTATTGTGGAACAACAGCACCCTCACCATGCCTTTCTCCCTTTCGCTCACCGACATACCGTTCAGCAATGGCTACATCGAAGTCTATCGCATCGACGAGCAGCACAACAGTTGGTATGAGACACGACGCGACGACCTGAAGGCCGAGTACACAGCCGACATTGACATCCCCGATGGAAAGCAGGAGCTGACGGGCATCGTGGGCAAACGCGGCGTTTGGTTCGTCCGCATCATGGCCGACAAAGAGAAGCCGTCCTTCGAGCCTGCCAAGACAGGACACGTCGTGCGCACCCATCATTACTACAACGACGGACGCGACAGCTCTTGCCCCTACGCCTACTTCGATGCAAAGACATGGACGGCGTCGCTCTCCTTGAACCAAATGGCCAAGGGATGGGCAACGGTTGGCGTCACGGCAGAAAGCCTCCCCGATGCCCTACATGTCGGCTCCGTCATTTCCGATGGAATGCGTCCCCTCGGACGCAACGCCGCCCTTGCCGTACACATTGAGTACCAGACGACTGAGGGCTACGCAAAGCACCTCGTCTATGCCTACAACAGCATCGCATCGACGCGCAGCCAGTCTGCGCCCTGGCAGACAAGCCCCATCACAAGCATCACGAAGATGGACGACTTCACCGACTTCGTCATTCCCCTGAAAGCAGAAGCGCCAGAGGGATGGACGGGACGCGCCATCATCACCTTCGAGCTTTCGTGCCTCGGGAGCGGCGCAAAGGCAGACATCCAGCTGACGCCAAGCGACGGCGACGACGGGACTGGCATGAAGGCCGTCTCTAACCCTCCTTTAAAGGGAGAGGAAATCTTCGACCTAAGCGGCAGGAAAATCGCAAATCGTAAATTGGCTCGGGGCATCTTCGTCACGGAAGGCAAGAAGATACTGGAAACCTATTGATTGAGGTCCCTTAGTTGTTACCCCACCCCTAGCCCTCTTCTCCTTAAAGAAAGGAGGAGCTCAGAATGCCGATGAACAGGGGCTTTCAGATGGGTGCCTGCGACGCCCCAAAACGCCGCGTGCGGCGATGGCAAATTCCGCGTGCGGCGATGGCAATCCCCGCGTGCGGCGTTGGCCATTTCCGCAGGCGGCGTTTTCAACCCCTCTCAGCAGCAAGAAAAATGGGCGTATAGCTCATTTTGCAGGGTGATTTTGAGTGGTAGGTAGTCAATAGCTCAAATTGCAGGGTGCATTTCTTCGCCAGATATTTGGTACATAAGAGACGATTTTGTATCTTTGCTGCCGCAGTCT
>JAEEGJ010003106.1_pt1 | contig 68094 bp, 48 predicted proteins | sample 8958761 | NCBI WGS metagenome assembly JAEEGJ01 (sample SAMN16246546, study PRJNA631951) | gut metagenome | biome: gut microbiome; feature: rumen; material: RS-attached | host: Bos | place: Iran: Karaj | collected 2018-10 | reverse complement strand
CGTGACATGGTTCAGCTGCCGAGTGGAGCTCTCCGAGACAGCGGCAAGCCTTATGAGACCAAAAGCACCAAAGGCAGGCAAGCGCGTACTTCTTGAATACGTGACACCTGTGTGGAAAAGGCTTAAATTCTTGCAAAAAGTCTCAATACGAAACATTTTCCGCTACAAAAAGCGTCTGTTTATGATGATACTTGGTATCGGCGGCTGTACGGCTCTGCTGGTGACAGGCTTCGGACTAAAGGATTCTATCGCAGGCTTTGCGGAAACTCAGTACAGCGAGATACAGGTCGCCGACGCATCGGCTAATCTCCGCAATGTAGGAGATGTTCTCCCCGAGGAGCTGACTAACGTGCTCAATGAGAATACCGAGGACTACACTCTGCTTTATACGGGAGCGTGGGACTTGCTCTACGGCAAAAAGGTCAAGAGCGTCACTGTAAATGCTGCGGATTCCTTTGATAATATGGAGAAATACTTCGACCTCCACACGGTCAAGGGGGAGAAGCTGACTCCGCCTGCTGAGGGCGAGGCTATCGTCAGCCACAGTATTGCGGAGCGCTACGGCATAAAAAAGGGCAGTATGATGAAGCTCCGCGACGAGAATATGCGCGAGCTCAACGTAAAGGTCACGGGAGTTTTCGAGAATCACGTATATAATGTGGTATTTCTCGGCAGGGAGACTATGGAAAAACAGCTCGGCGAGTCCGTTCCCGTGAATTACGCTTTCCTCAACTTCAAGGAGGGGGCTGACACCTACAAAACCACGGCTGCACTGTCGAAAAACGGCAATATCACCGCAGTTATGGTCTTTGCCGACCTCAAGGAGCGTCTCAGCAAAATGATGAGCAGTCTTGACTACATAGTGCTTATAGTTATCGTCTGCGCCGCAGGTCTGGCATTTATCGTGCTGTACAGTCTTACCAATATAAATATAACAGAACGTGTTCGCGAGATAGCCACAATTAAAGTTCTTGGCTTTTTCAGGCATGAGACATCATCTTATGTGCTCCGCGAAAATCTGGCGCTCACCGCCTTTGGTACGGTAGTGGGACTGGGCGTGGGAATACTGCTCCATGCCTTTGTAATGGCTCAGATACGGGTAGACTTAGTGGACTTCAGCGTCCGTATATTGCCGAAAAGCTTCCTTTTCAGCACCCTGCTCACATTCCTTTTCAACTTCATCGTTGACCTGTTCATGGTACTGAAATTGGAGCGCATCAACATGGCTGAATCACTTAAATCTATCGAGTAGCTTAAATGCAAGATTGAAATTCACACCTCATTCAAATTGAGGTGTGATTTTTTGTGCAAGGTTCTGAATATACACAATAAATCATAGCGCTAATTGACATTTTGGTAGATTTGTGATATAATATGATTGAGCCAATATGGGGCTCTGGGGATTGTATCGATGTTATCGATAAGGAGAAAACTGAATGAATTACAAGATCAGAAGAGGCGTACTCAAAAGGTACAAAGACGAAAAAGGCGTTACCGAGATCTTTATTCCCGATAATGTCGGAATTATCGACGAGGGCGCTTTCAGTGGCTGTACGAACCTTGTAAGGATACTTGTACCCGAGACAGTGCAGGTCATTTCGGATACTGCGTTCAGCGGCTGTGAGAACCTCAGGTCTATCAATCTTCCTGAAAGCACTATCAGGCTGGGTTGGTACGCATTCCGTGGCTGTCATCATCTTGCTGATCTCACCATTCCCTCCACTTTACAGGAGATAGGTCAGCACGCCTTTGCAGGCTGCAGCGATCTTTCCACAGTAAAGGTCATTCACGATGACAGAGTGTATGAATTCGTGATAAATGGTGAGCTTGACAACAAAAAGTGGCAGCAGATAAGACACTCGTTAAGCCACGAAAACAAATCAATAGCTGTATAACTTAACCCCCGTCCGTAATAATGGGCGGGGTGTTTTCTTGCCATAGGATTGACAATTCTGTCAGCCTATGGTATTATTTTTCCGTAGAAAAAATTTTTTTGAAATTTCTGTAACGTTTGTACGCGGACGGAGTCTTATAGTTGAAGGCGGTGAGAAGTTTGGACAAGATCGAAGAGCTCTATAACGATTATTTCCACGATGTATACCTGTATATACGGTCACTGTCCGCGGACGAACATCTTGCCGAGGACATTACACAGGAGACTTTTTTCAAGGCGATGAAGTCCGTTGACAGCTTCCGCGGAGACTGTGATATAAGGGTATGGCTGTGTCAGATAGCGAAAAATCTGCTGTTTACACACAGCAAAAAGAGCAAGCGGTTCACGGGAGAGGATATCCCCGAGACCGTTCCCGACAGTACAGTATCCGTAGAGGAAAGACTTGCTGATACTCAGCAGACTATGGAGATACATAAAGTGCTCCATAAACTGAGTGAGCCATATAAGGAAGTCTTTACCCTGAGAGTGTTCGGGGAGCTGAGCTTCCGTCAGATAGGCGACATATTCGGCAAGACCGAGAGCTGGGCACGAGTGTCCTTCCACCGTGCAAAGCTGAAGATAATAGAAGAACTGGAGGTACAGAAATGAGCAAGAATTGTGATATGATAAAGGACCTGCTGCCCCTGTATGCCGACGATGTATGCAGCGATGAGAGCAGGAAAGCAGTTGAGGAGCACATCAAAGAGTGCGCAGAATGCAAGGGTGAGCTGGAAAAGCTCCGCAGGAGCGTCACTGTAAGCCCTAAAAACGACGGAGAGGTGCTCAAGCGTATAAAGAGACGCCTTCGTATAGAGAAGCTTGTAGTGGGACTTATAAGTGTTCTGGCTATATGCGGAGCGTTGATAATAGGACTTGTGTATCTTATCAATTCCGACACGTCAATGGATATGGAAAAGTATGACATACTTAACAATGTTTCCGTGACAGAGCACGATAATGCAGTATGGCTCAATATAAAGGGCTCTGCTGTGGGATTTTTCAGAGTTCACCCCACAATAAGCGATACTGATGGTAAACATTTACTATATGATGAGGATTTTGACAGAAATAAGAAAAACGGTTATGGTGTTACTCTTATGCAGCGTAAAATAGACAGCTTTGCTATTTCTCGCCAAGGATCGCCGTTCGGCGTTGAGCAGAAGCTGTTTGATCTGGACGAAAAGGAAAGTATGACTAAGGTATTTTACTATGATGACAAGAACAATAAAGAATATATCTTATGGGAGCGTGGTACAAATGACTGAGAGAAAATTCAATATACCGCTGATACTGCTTGCGGCAGCTTCATTTGCAATAGGCTTTTTCGGATTTGCTGCAGAGAGCATAGTCCTTGCTGTGGGAGTTATTATAGCTTCGGTAAAGCTTCGTGAGAAGTATCTCATAAAGATACCTGTGTCCATATGTATTATATCTATTGTTGCTTCGGGAGCTTTCCTTGCGCTTATGATATATCATTCAAGTCAGGGTATGTCTTCTTCAAGCTATTGGCTGATAAAGCTTTTATTCGGCAGTCCGGAATAAACGAAAATCCCTCGGCTTTTGCCGAGGGATAATTTTATATGGTTAATTCTATCTGATTTCCTTCAATGCCGATGATGCAGCTCTCGTAGTAGCCGTCGCCTGTGGTTCGCGGACCGCTGAGGACTTCGTACCCGTCAGCTTTCAGCCGTGCTGTCAGCTCATCGACTTTTTCCTTGCTGCCGAGACTGAATGCTATGTGGATATATCCCGTCCTTGCCACAGCATTTTCGCAGCTTTCAAGCTGCGGACGTGTCATTATCTCCAGTCTTGCTCCGTCGTCGAAGCTGAGAAAATATGAGCGGAAATCCGTAGTTTTATTATGGTAGCCACTGTTTGATGAAGCTCCCAGATACTTCACAAAGAAGTCCCTTGCGGCTTTAAGGTCGCGGACGTACATAGCAACGTGTTCTATCTTCATATTTATTCGTATTGGGCAAGTATTCGCTGAGCGACTTCGAGCCGCGTCTGGCGGTTGTTCATTGCCTGTTTTTCGATGTATTTGTGAGCCTGTGGTTCGGTGAATTTAAGGTATTTCATAAGTGTAGTCTTGGCGCGGTTGATAGTCCTCATTTCCTCGATACGGCTGAGTATATCCGCGCTTTCTTTTTTTACGCCTGCCATACGGGCACGGGCGGAAAGCACCAGCCTGATAGTACGCTGCAATATCTCACGGGTATAAGGTCTGGCAATGACGTTCACGCCGCTGTCGGAGACTCTGTCGGCTATCTCGTCCGCAGCATCTCCGCCGCAGATGAGTATAATTCCTGCCGATGTGGTCTCGGCTATCATTTCCGCAAGCTCCTGTCCGAATTCGTCGGGCAGGGGCGTATTTATTATGACCAGCTCGGGCTCGCTCTCGTTTTTCACAAGCCGCCGTGCTTCACTTCCGCTGACCGCTGAAGCTATCCTGCCGCAGCCCTCTATGCGCAGAAGCTGCTCGGAAAGCTCTGTTATCTCCTGCCTTGCTGATACTATAAGCGCTCTGTCCATTGCTTACCTCACACGAATTTGAAATAGGAATCTTCCTCGAATTTATCCTTGTCGGCAGCAGCTGCGTAGTCGCAGAGCTGTCTGTCCAGCTGAGCAAAAATGCTGCTTCTTATCTCAGGGGAGAGTGTGCGCTTTACGAAGTCGCTTTCTTTTGCGATAGCGGCAGCTTCTTCGAGAGAGGAGGGGAGCTTCTGGAAAAGGTCGCTTTCCTCGCCACTGTGCATAGCGCTTTCAAAGAGAGCGCAGTCCTTTGACTGTATACCCTCGATACCCGCGGCAAGAATCAGCTTGAATGTAATATACGGATTGCAGCAGGCGTCTGCGGAGCGCAGTTCGATTCGGGGAGTTATCCCCACGGGCTTTGGTACGCGGAGAAGCTGTGCGCAGTTTTCCGACGACCAGTTGATATACTTTGGCGCAAAGCCGATTCCGAAGCGCTTGTAGGAGTTAGTGGTGCTGTTGAGAAATGCGGTTATCTCTCTCATTCTGCCGAGTATACCCGAGATGAAGCACCTGCCCTCGAAAGGCATGGCGTCGATATCGTTGCCGATGATGTTCTCGCCGCCTTTTTTGATGCTTATGGAAATGCTGATAGCACTGCCGTGCTCGTCGGGGAGCGGCTTGGGCATGAACGAAGCAAAAAGACCGTTCTGTGCGGCAATGGACTTAACAACGGTCTTGTAGTGTACCATATTGTCAGCCGCTGTTATAGGCTCACTTTCGCGGAACTCTATCTCGTTCTGCGCAGGACCGTGCTTATGACATGAGCTTTTAGGGCTCATGCCCATTTCCTCCAGTGAGAGGCATATCTCACGTCTTGCATTCTCGCACTTGTCAAGGGGAGCAACATCGAGGTAGCCGCCCTTGTCGTGAGGTATTTTTGTAGGCTCACCGCGCTCGTCCAGCTCAAAGAGGTAGAACTCGCACTTTGTGCCCATTTCGCAGGAATACCCGTCCAGACGGAGCTGATTGATGTAGTTGGTCAGCTCAGTACGCATATCGCCTACGTAGTCGCTTCCGTCGGTGTTTTTCAGCGAGCAGAAGAAGCGGACAACGCGTCCCGACTTAGGTCTCCACGGGAGAACGGAAAGAGTGGAGATATCGGGCACAAGGAGCAGGTCCGAGCAGCCCTCGGCGATACATGAAGCGTCGAAAGGGATACCGTATTCAAATGCTCTCGGCAGCTCGTTGGGCATGATAGCCACGTTTTTAAGGTTGCCGAACATATCGCAGAAAGTAAGTCTTATAAATTTTACGTCGTTCTCTTCAACGAATTTCAGTATCTCTTTAGGAGAAAAGCTCATTGAAAGACCTCCAATTAAAATTTGTAGGGGACGGCGTCCTCGACGTCCCGCCAGCCTTTAGCCTTTAGCCGTTAGCTATTAGAACTAAGAGCTAAGAACTATTATAGGGGCAAGTTCCGCCCGCCCGTGTTTAACGCTGCAAATTAAGAATAATCAATTGTAGGGGACAGCGTCCTCGACGTCCCGTCAGCCCTTAGCCTTTAGCCGTTAGCTATTAGAACTAAGAGCTAAGAGCTAAGAACTAAGAACTATTATAGGGGCGAGTTCCGCTCGCCCGTGTTTAACGCTGCAAATTAAGAAAAATCAATTGTAGGGGACAGCGTACTCGGCGTTCCGCCAGCTATTAGAATTAAGAACTATGCAGGTATGGTGTTTATTTATCCTTATCCATAAATACTCTTGAACCCGTTGCGCCTTTTTGTCCCTGATACTTTCCGCAGTAGGGATTCAGCGCATGGTCGTCCATTTTAGCGAACACAAGCTGTCCGACTCTCCGTCCGCACTGAAGCTCTATAGCGCAGCGGTTGGCGTTGAAAAGCTCCAGAGTTATCTCGCCCTTGAAGCCGGGATCAACCCAGCCTGCATTCTGTATAAACAAGCCCATACGTCCGAGGGAGCTCCTGCCCTCTACAAATGCAGTAAGGTCGTCGGGGAGCTCGAAATACTCCATAGTCGTTGCAAGGACGAACTGCCCCGGCAGCAGGAGATATTTTTCTGCGGTAATGGTCTTGTACTTTATCTCACTGCTCAGAGTGATTATGCCTGTTGGAGTATCCTCCACAACGCTGAATGTGTTGCCGAGTCTTACGTCAACGCTTGCAGGCTGTATCTGATCGTCGGTTATCGGTTCGATGACAAGTGACTTTTCTTTGAGCATTCGGGAGATAGTTTTATCGGATAATATCATAAGTGAAACCTTTCAGTAGTATTCAGTGAATTTCGTTTATAGCTTAGCCTCATATTCTTCTCTGAGTATGGAGAAGTAGTGTCTGCCCACGTATTCGCCGTTCATAAAGAAATAGTCACGCAGAGTACCCTCATATGTAAAGCCGCATTTCTCTATAACACGCCTTGAAGGCTTGTTGATAGTCTTGGTGCATATCTGGACCTTGTGCAGATTTATCCTGTCGAAGCCGAAAGCGATAACAGCCTTTGTAGATTCGGTAGCATAGCCTCTGCACTGGAACTCAGCGCCGATACAGTATTCTATCTCGGCGAAATGGTTCTTGCTGTCCACAAGGAAATACGCGATCTGACCTATGCACTCGCCCGAAGCTTTTTCAATTACAGCCCAGCGATAATAGTCAGGTCTTTCGTATGAGCCGATGTATTTGTCCAGCAGTTCTTTAACTTCTTCTTTTGTGGAATATACAGGCTCTGAATACATGGACTGGATTTTCTCGTCAGCTATCCAGTTCCTCAGCATTGAATCATCGTCTGAGTATTCAAATCTCCTGAGTATGAGCCTGTCTGTTGTAATAGTATCTGTACCGTTATGAGTAAGCATTTTTTTCTCCATTCGATATGATATTTAGTGCGGATACTATCCGCACTAAAACTAATAACTCAGATCACACATTGAAGCGGAACAGAACTATATCTCCGTCCTGCATAACGTATTCCTTGCCCTCAAGGCGTACAAGTCCCTTTTCCTTAGCGGCAGCCATGCTTCCGCAAGCCATAAGGTCATCGTAGGAGATGACCTCCGCACGGATAAAGCCCTTTTCAAAGTCGGTGTGTATCTTACCTGCTGCCTGCGGAGCCTTAGTGCCCTTGGTGATAGTCCATGCGCGGACCTCCTGCTTGCCTGCGGTAAGGTAGGAGATAAGACCGAGAAGCGAATAGCCCTCCTTGATGATACGGTTGAGACCTGATACCTCAAGACCGAGCTCGCTGAGGAACATAGCCTTGTCCTCGTCGCCCATGTCGGAGATCTCAGCCTCTATCTGTGCGCAGATAGGCAGTACAGCGGAGTGCTCCTCCTCTGCGAGAGCGCAGACAGCCTTGTAATTCTCGTTTGTTTCGATATTGTTAGTGAAGTCGTCCTCGCTGAGGTTAGCCGCATAGATAACGGGCTTTGCGGACAGCAGGGGAGTTGACTTTATAAGCTCGCGCTCCTCGTCTGTGAAGTCAAAGCCTCTTGCGGACTTGCCGTTTTCAAGGTGAGCCTTTAATCTTTCAAGGAACTCAGCCTCTGCAAGGTACTTCTTATCGCCCTTTGCAGCCTTTTTAGCGCGGTCGATACGTCTTTCAACCATTTCGATATCGGAGAAGATGAGCTCCAAGTTGATAGTTTCGATATCGCGGAGAGGATTGATGCTGCCGTCAACGTGAATGATATTAGGATCCTCGAAGCAGCGTACAACGTGAACGATAGCGTCCACCTCGCGGATATCCGCAAGGAACTTGTTTCCCAGTCCCTCGCCCTTTGAAGCGCCCTTTACCAGACCTGCTATATCAACGAATTCCAGTGTAGCAGGAGTGAACTTATCAGGCTCGTACATCTCAGCAAGCTTGTCCAGTCTCTCATCGGGAACTGATACAATGCCTACGTTCTTCTCGATAGTACAGAATGGGTAGTTCGCAGATTCTGCACCTGCGTTTGTGAGTGCGTTAAAAAGTGTGCTTTTGCCTACATTAGGCAAACCAACCATACCAAGTTTCATATTTGATTCTTACCTTTCTTATCATATGTTTCCCCACCTTTACCGTGATATCTGCATAGAAACTTGTGCTTACTCATCGGGGGAACCCTTTCTGAGGAAAGGTTTTCCCCCGACCCCCTTTCCAAAGACTTTTATCTGGTTTTTTTCTGATAGGGCGCATTTATTATATAAAAAATTCTATATTTTTGTAAGCGCCCTATCAGAAAAAACAAAAATGAAAGTTTTCGGGAGAGAGTTTGAGAGAAGCCCCTTTTTCAAAAGGGGTTCTCTCAATAATAAGCGTAAATTCCATGCATATACCACGATATAGGCGGGGAAGATTAAACATTAAGTGCTTGCGTAAGTTATTCTCTTGTTATTTACAAGTGAACTTACTGTGGAGTTCTGTATCTGGACATCGCCGCTGCTTGTGCCGATATCCTTAGGATTGCCTGCGTTGACAGTCATGGACACCTTAGAGTCGATGATAGTGAGGTTTCCTGAGCCCAAAGCGTCTCCGATACCTGTTACCTCATCGCCCTCGGAGTCAATGGTTATCTCCGCATTTTTTATCTTAGTATTGACGCTGCCCTTCATAGCACCGATACAGGAGTGCTTGCCCGAGCGCATTTTCATATTGATAGTACCCTGCTTGATGTAGATACTGCCCTCGCCCTCTTCGAGAACGCCGATACCTACTGCCTGAGCGCCTGTGCATGACATGGTTATATCCGCACCTGAGCTTATGGTAGCGATACCCTTGCAGCTGCCGATACCCGTTACCTTGATACCCGATATAGTGATATCCAGCTTGCAGTTCTCGCCGATGTCGATATTGGCGTCGCCGTTGAAGCTTCCGACAGCAAGTCCGTTATGGGAGTACATGAATATCTTTATATTGCCAGAGCGCAGGTCGATATCCGAATCGTCATCGTTATGACCTCCGCCAATGCACATGGACTCGACGCTGTTGGAGATTATCTCCAGATTTCCGCTGAAATCAATGATTATATCGCCGTAGCCGTGGTCGTAATCGTTGCCGATACCGATACCCTCAGAGGCGTAGCAGTCGATAGTGAGGTCGCCCTTGCCGCCGAGAACGAACTGTGAGCCCATAGGCACGTAGATACCCGAGTAGCTCAGCTTGTTGCTCTTGACAACGTTGAGCTCCAGACGCGCGTACTCGCCCACGGAGATAGTAGGCTTGCTGTTGCCGCTTATCATGTTTACGTTTTTCAGCGTAAGCTCGCAGCTGTGATTGTCCATAATGGAGATATTCATCTTCACAGGCTTGTCGGGATCGCCGACGATAGTTAGCTTGCTCTGATAAATGTGGATATCGGTGTATTTTTCCAGCGCCAGCTTCAGGAGGTCAAGCTCCGTATCATTCTGTGCTGCGTAAATCTTCTTTACGCCGTCGGGACGTGTTTCAAGATTGGTCTTGATTATTTCGTCCTTGATATCCGCAGATATGCTGTTGAGAAGCAGGGGCTTAGGCTTTGAAGTGTAATAGCCCTGCACAAGGTCAACGCCGAGACGGATAACGGTTTTCAGCTCCTGCACGGTCTCAACGCCCTCAGCAAGGGATTTCAGCTGATTCTCGTGACAGAATTCGATTACAGACGTTACCAATTGCTGCTTTTTCAGGTCGTTCTGGATATCGCTTATGAGGGAGCGGTCTATCTTTATGTAATCGGGAGAATAGTGCAGCAGGTTTGACGAGTTGGAATAGCCTGTGCCGTAATCGTCGATAGCAAGGGTAGTATGGGCAAAGCCGCAGCGCTTTTTAAGCGTTTCGATGCTCTCTGCCGTAGCCGCAGATTCCTCGACGATCTCGATAACTGTCTTTTCAAGGAGCTCGCCGTAGGTCAGGTACAGCTCGTTGAAGTCCTCATCGGAAAGGAGATTGTTTGAAAGGCAGTTTATAAACAGCTTGCGGTTCTCGAAAACCTGCTGATTATCGCTGAGAAGCTTCATAACGTTGAAGAAGGTCAGCTTCTCGATAGCGTAAAGGTCGTTCTGTGCCGCAGCTATTTTAAGTATCTGATTCGGCGTCATCTTGATATCGCCGATAGTGCGCATAAGAGCCTCATAGCCTACTATCTCGCCCTTCTGAGTCTCAACGATAGGCTGGAGATGATATGTAAGGAGATTCTCCTGCACTATACGGGAGAACGTCTGGGCATTACGGTAAGAGTCCTTTTCGTGGACGTAATTCTCCTCGGAGAACCAGTTGATAACTGCGCGTTTTGAGGCCTTAGCCTCGAAAAGTGCGAACTCCGAGTAATTTACCAGCATATTGAAGTCAGAGGCTTCCTCGGGATATGAAGCGCAGCCGATGGACAGGCTTATCCTGCTCTTGTCGGAGATGTCGATTATCTCGCCGAAATCATCGGTGAGAATGCAGTTCTGCACAGCTTCGTCCATGCTGTTGAGGATATTGTAAATGCTCATCTTGTCGCTGTCGCGGAAGAAAACGCATATCTCATAGTTGGACTTTGAGCCGATTATGAGAGTATCGCTGGCAAAGCCCTTCAGTGCTTCGGCTACCGATGTTATGCAGCTGTTGGTGTTGTCAACAGTGAGATAGGAGCCCAGCTTGTCTATGCCGTTTATGTAGATAGTGGCAAGGCAGCCGTGCTGAACATCGGGGAGTATCTGCTTTATCTTCTGTGAGAACGATGGGAAAGAGGGCAGTCTTGTGATAGGATCGTACTCCACAAAAGCCTTCTTGTCGCTGAGTTCTGACATCTGGCGGGTAAAGTCCTGAATGAAGCCCAGCCATTCGTCGCTGCTCTCATAGATGTTCATTTTTATAAAACGAGTTGTATTTCCGTCAGTAAACTTGTAAATGTGTTTTTGTCCCTCTACAGGGCATTTTGATATCTTTTCGAGAAGATTGAAGAACTCGAATTCGTTTATCTTTTCACTCGGGCAGCCGAGCATATGACAGGCGGCTGAATCCAGATAAGCAGCCTTGTCCTTTGCAATATATGTAAATGCACCAATATTGCCGACAAACTGCTGGAATACCTGCCAATCATGGCTTAACACGGGCGGAGTCTGGCTAAAATCAAATATACTCATACTCACTCCTTTTTGCCTGCGGATAAGGTGATTTTCCGCGGCGCTGCCTGACTTCTGACGGTGAACAGGCGACCGTGATAACGTACATTCTATACATATTCATTATACCACATTGTTTCGGAAATAGCAATACTCGTACCCAAAACTATAATGTAAATTTTTTGCGGTCAGAAGCCATTAGTCCTTAGCCTTTAGCCTTTAGCTTGTAGGGGGCGATGCCCACATCGCCCCGTGTGACTTTATATTAATAAACGGGCTGATGTGGGCATCAGCCCCTACAACACTCTCAGCTCTAAACTGAAAAAGCCGCCATTTCTGGCGGCTTTGGAAATACTGATATATGTATCAGTCAAGGAAGTCCTTGACCTTTTTGCTTCTGCTTGGGTGACGGAGCTTTCTAAGTGCCTTTGCCTCTATCTGGCGGATACGCTCACGGGTTACATCGAAGCGCTGTCCTACCTCTTCAAGAGTACGTGACTTGCCGTCCTCAAGACCGAAACGGAGCTTCAGTACCTTTGCCTCACGGTCTGTAAGTGTAGCGAGGACTTCATTGAGCTGCTCCTTGAGGAGAGTATGTGAAGCTGCCTCGGCAGGTGCAGGAGCGTCATCGTCGGGGATAAAGTCACCGAGGTGGCTGTCCTCCTCCTCACCGATAGGAGTTTCAAGGGATACAGGATCCTGAGCCACACGCATTATCTCACGGACCTTGTCCACAGGCATATTGAGCTTGTCTGCTATCTCCTCGGGGCTTGGATCGTGGCCGTTCTCGTGGAGAAGCTGGCTGGATACCTTCTTGACCTTGGTGATGGTCTCTACCATATGAACAGGGATACGGATAGTTCTTGCCTGATCTGCGATAGCACGGGTTATAGCCTGTCTTATCCACCATGTAGCGTATGTGGAGAACTTGAAGCCCTTGGTGTAGTCAAACTTTTCAACAGCCTTTATAAGACCGAGGTTGCCTTCCTGAATGAGGTCGAGGAACTGCATACCTCTGCCGACGTACTTCTTGGCGATAGATACAACAAGACGGAGGTTAGCCTCGGAAAGTCTCTTCTTTGCGTAGGGATCGCCCTTAGCCATTCTCTGGGCAAGCTCGATCTCCTCCTCGGTTGTAAGAAGCGGAACTCGTCCTATCTCCTTGAGGTATATCTTTACAGGATCGTCGATAGCGATTCCCTCTGTTGAGAGAGCCATTTCCAGGTCGTCTGTCAGTGTTGAATCCAGACCTATTTTAAGGTCTGCGTCAAGGTTCATATCCTCGACTATCTCGATATTGAGGTTTTCACAGTTGTCATAGAAGGTATTTATCTGGTCAACGTCAAAGTCAAGCTCCTCCAGTGCGTCGGTTATCTCCTTTGTGGTGAGCTTTCCGTTGGTTTTGCCCTGTTCTATTAAGGCTTCGATAGTATTTTTCTTTTCCATATTTTATATCCTCCTATTTGTTTTTAGAGCGGAAGAGCTCCAGCAGTTCATCGTTGCTGAGTTCTCCGTCTGCTTTGGGTATGCTGCTTTTCAGTACCTGTGCGCAGTCCGCAACAACGTCACGCGTTACTGCGACTTCGCGCTTTTTAGCTGCTATTCCGCTTATTCTTCCCATTTCCTCCGTGGAAAATTCATCGGAGAGAAGTGACATTGAGAATTTATCGGAATTTTTCATTCGCTCCAGCAGCGCCTTGTAGACCTTTTTATTGAATGCGGTCACGAAGCACTCTGGGGGCGCCAGCTTTTCCACGTCCTCATATTCCTGAGGGCGCTTCAGCAGGTAGCTGATTATAGTTTCCTCGGCACGGGCTTCCTTTTTGTTGGAAACGGCGTCGGGGTTGATATCGTCGCGTATGTACGAGGTCTTAGCCTTTATGGCACGCCACTCGCTGTTCTTGGCGCTTTTGCTGTTCTTTTGCAGCATTGCGTCAATGTGGGTTTTAAGTACTTGTACGGGGATATCGCACTTCTTGGACGTTCGTGAGATGTAGACCTCACGTTCAAGGGGCGATTCTATGCCTGCAAGGACTCTTGACGTGCGTTTGAGGAGCTCCACTCGTCCTATTTCGGTAGTAAGGTCGAGACCGTCCTCGCACTTGTCCAGCATGAAGTCGTTGGCGTCGTTAGAGCTGTCGATGAGCATTCGGAAGCGGTCACGCCCGAATTTTTTGATATACTCGTCGGGATCCTTTGCACCCTCCATGTGGAGTATCTTGGTTCGCAGACCAACGTCTGCAAAGTGGTTGATAGCCTTTTGAGTAGCCTTTTGTCCTGCGCCGTCGCTGTCGTAGGCAACTACTACTTCCTCGGCGTAATGGCTTATGAGCCGCGCCTGATCGGGAGTTATGGCAGTTCCCAGCGTAGCCACAACGTTCTCGAAGCCTGCCTGATTCACGGCTATTACGTCCATATATCCCTCGCATAGTATCAGCCGCTTTGCGTTTGAGTTCTTTGCGAAGTTCATGGAGAACAGGTTAGAGCCCTTGTCGAATACAGGGGTTTTTCCTGTATTCAGATATTTTGGCTGTGAGTCGTCAAGGACTCGTCCGCCGAAGCCGATTATGTTGCCGCGGAGGTCAACGATAGGGAACATTACGCGCTTTCGGAACATATCGAAGGTGCGTCCGTTCTTCATTCCTGCCAGCCATGCGTCAGCCATTTCCTCTTCGGAATAGCCCTTGGAGCGCAGTACATCGGTGAGCTCGTTCCATGAGTCGGAAGCGTAGCCGAGACCGTACTTCTTTATGGTCTGTGGAGTAAGCTTTCTGTTTGCGAAATATTGCAGTCCTGCCTTGTCCTTGCCCTTGAACAGGTTGGTGTAGTAGAAATTAGCGGCAATGCGGTTCATTTCATAGATGCGGGTTTTACGCTTTGCGTAGCCGCTGTCCTTATTGCCGTAGGCAGGGACTTCCAAACCTGCCCTCTGGGCTAAAAGCTTTACAGCCTCGGGAAAGGTCAGGTTCTCTATCTTCATTATGAAGGTGATGACGTCGCCGCCTGCGCCGCAGCCGAAGCAGTAAAAGTTCTGGGTATCGGTGAAAATGGTGCAGGAGGGAGTTTTTTCGGAATGAAATGGACAGGAGCAGACATAATTGCGCCCTCGCCTTATGACGTTGACGTAGCCGCCCATAATCGTCTCGATAGGGTTGGCATTTCGCAGATTATAGAGAAATTCGTCGTTCTGAGGCATATCCTACCTCACTTCCAGAATTTCGGCACGAAAAGCTCTGTATACAGGTCAACGGCGTACTCGTCGCTCATTCCCGATATGTAGTCACAGACAGCTCTGTCAGGATCTGAGAGCTTGATGATGTTGCGGTATTCCTCGGGGAGCTTGTCCGTGTGCTCGATAAAGTAGGCATAGAGCTTGCGCACAAGCTGTTCAGCCTTGCCCTCCTCCTGTTTAGCGGCAGGATTGGTGTAGACTTTCTCGAACATGAACTTTTTGAGCTCATCGTGAGCTTTTCGTATATCGGGCGCAAAATCTATATCCACAGCTCCGTGCCCGATAACGGAGGCTATGAGAGTAGTGATTCTCTTGGTCTTGGTATTTCCGAGGGCTATAACACAGCTTCTTGGCAGGTCGTTTGGTGAGAGTATGCCTGCACGGATAGAGTCCTCGATATCATGGTTTATGTAGGCGATAGTGTCAGCAAGACGGACTATATTGCCCTCCTTGGTGTCAGCTACCATGTTGGTGTGGCAGAGTATGCCGTTTCTTACAGCATGGGTGAGGTTAAGTCCCTTGCCCTTTTTTTCAAGGACTTCCACCACACGGACGCTCTGCTCATAGTGCTTGAAGCCGTGGGGGCATATCTCATTGAGAGTTCTCTCGCCGCAGTGTCCGAAAGGGGAGTGCCCTAAGTCGTGACCGAGGGCAATAGCCTCTGTCAGGTCCTCGTTGAGGCGCATACCTCGGGAAATAGTCCTTGCTATCTGTGATACCTCAAGGGTATGGGTAAGGCGTGTTCTGTAGTGGTCTCCCACAGGGGACAGGAAAACCTGAGTTTTACGCTTTAGCCTGCGGAATGAATTGCAGTGGAGTATGCGGTCGCGGTCACGCTGGAACTCGGTGCGGTAGGGGCACTTGTCCTCATAGCGGTCGCGCTTTGTGCCGACCTCGTCTATGCTTGCGCAGGCGTATTTGCTGAGTATACCTGCTTCGCTTATCTCGATCTGTTCGCGTACTGTCATACTTGCTCCCCCCACTTTGCAGAAAAATTTAAGCGGAAGATCATCCGCCGAAAAAGTGCCTACATAATACTTATACTAAAACGGGACAAAAAACCCTTTATTTTTATAAGGAAATTTTTTTCACAGAGGAAAAATCTTCAAAAAGCTCGCCCATATCCTCGATTTCGGCAGTTCCGTTGGTCACCTCGGTGAGCTCTTTTTTGAGGGCGTCAAGCTTTTCCGAGAGAACAAGTATCTCAAGGGTGACATCGCTGCCGAAGTCAGAATCCACGGTGATAGTGTCGTAATTGGGCAGGAGATAGGATATCTTGCCGTACATACCGTAGTCTGCGGTTATTTTCAGGCGGTGACACAGGCACATATCCATGATGTGAGCCGCGTCGCAGGCAAGAGAAGCCGCATGAGAATAAGCTCTCACAAGACCGCCGCCGCCAAGAAGTATTCCGCCGAAATAACGGGTGACTACCACACAGACATCGGTGAGACCGCGCTTTTTCAGCACGTCGAGCACAGGGACTCCTGCGGTGCCCTGAGGCTCGCCGTCATCGGAATAACGGGAAATATTGTCCTCGCGGAGGATATATGCGTAAACGTTGTGCTTAGCCTTGCGGTGCTCGGCTTTTATGGAATTTATAAAGGCTACCGCCTCGTCGTTGGTCTTAACAGGGGAGATATAGCCGATGAACTCCGAGCGCTTTTCTATGAACGAAGCCTTGGCATTTTCGGAAATTGTCAGATAGTTCATAATACTTACCTATGTACGAAAAGCCCCGTCAATGACGGGGCTTGTGGATTACTTGTCCATATTGAAACGCTTCTTGAATCTGTCAACACGTCCGCCTGTATCAACAAGCTTCTGCTTACCAGTATAGAAAGGATGGCACTTTGAGCAGATTTCAACCTTGATGTTTTCCTTTGTAGACATAGTCTCGATCACGTTACCGCAGTGGCAGGTAATTGTGGTCTTCTTGAACTCAGGATGGATTCCCTCTTTCACGATTTTCACCTCTTTACATTAATTTGTAGATCGTGCAGCCCATCATTTCCCTTAGACAGTAGTGCCGAATATACATTACAGTAATAAATTATATCACACTGTGCCGTGTGTGTCAAGCCTTTTATGATTTTATTTTATTTTTTAACTCTTGCGGCTTTAAATTCTCCAAGATCGTAGAATGTCATATTGCTTGTATCCTTTGGTATATCCTCCTCGGTGAAGAACACATACAGGGCGTCGCTTCTGCCCTTGCCCGATGTGAGTAGCCTGTACTGCTCATCGGCATATTCGGCAAGAACATCGTAATCGGAACGCGCAAGATAGAAGCTGCTGAGCTTTATCTTATCCTCTGAGGCGAGAGCTGCTGTCTCGAAATACAGGCTCATATAGGTCTTGTAATCCTGCGGAAGCGGCAGGAAAATGACCTCATCTGCGCCCTTTGAAGCCTTATCCCATTCCTCTCTGCTGATAGAGATATAATTGTCATTTGGGACGTTGTACTGTTTGTTCAGCTCGCTTTGATAGTTGCGGAGGTCCATTATATTGAGCCATACGCATATGGTTACTGCGGCGGCTGCCGAATGTCTGTCCAGCTTGTTCACCAGCCACAGTGCTGTTGTCATGACTATCATGCAGGGCAGCCATATGAATCTTCCCGAGGCGCGGAATATGGAGAAAGCTCCGAGTATAAGGCGCGGAAGCTTTATATCTATGAGGACGTTCTGATTTATCACAACGGTAGTGCTGACAGCCCACATAAAGCTTACGATGAACACCAGCAGGAATGTGTTTATCTGTACGCGGTGTGTTTTGCGGTATTCACGGATATTCTTCAAAGCCCTGCCCTCTCTGCGTTCAAGGCGGCTCAATGCAATTATTATACCGAGGAAACAGCATACAAGCATACCAAGTCCGAGGTAGCCGTAGCCCTCGCCCTGATCTCTTGCGGTATTTAGCATACGAAGGTACTTTGAGTGTCCCATGCTGTTGAAGAAGGTATTGAGATTTGCGGAATACATACCGAAGCCGCCGTCAACGTAGTTTCCGCTGCCGTAAAATGCTCCTATTATCCATAGGCTGAGTACGGAACAGACTGTTGATGAACCGAATGTGATAACGGCGCGCAAACGGTTTTTGTCTATGAACACAGTAAGTATCATATATCCGACCATGACGATGTATATCATCGGCAGGAAATAGATGTGTACAAGCGTTGCAAGTACGCATAGAGCCGACCATAAGGCAACAGATGTGAAGCGGTGCTTGTACTGCTTCTTGTGGTCGAGAGCAAGTATCAGCGCCGCGATTATGAGCCATATTGCGGCAAGAGTGTTGTGCTGACCTACTCGGTTTATGGACGGGAAGAACGCTGAATAGAACAGCGAGCCGACAGATGTGAAATAAATGCTCGGGTTTATGCGCCTCAGAAGCGAAGCGCCCATTCCGCCGTTAAGAGCAAAGCATACCACGCCCCAGAGTCCGAAATACTGGAAGTTCTCGGGGATAACAGGGGAGAGAAGCTTGAATATTATGGCGAACAGCGGAAGTGAATCGGTATACATACATGAGACCATGCCGTCGGAGCTTATACCGTCGGTGAGTCCTATGGGGAATGTCCACGGAGTGTTTCTGAAATATACCCAGCCAAGGTGGTGCTGGGTGACATCTCCTATATTCTTGAATATCCAGCCCGTATTTGTAGGATCGATGATATTTATACCGAATATCCAAATGAATACAATAGCGCCGAGAATAGCTCCGATGAGAAATGTCAGGATCGGTGGTTTGTCTTTTTTCATTCTGTTTCTCCTGTTGTTTAAATGTTATTGAGCAGCAGTGCATGAACTCAGCTCTTTTCTGCAATAAAGGGCGGACTTCAGTCCGCCCTGTTATTTATTATTATTAATTCATGCTCTGTGTGAAATCTGCGTATATCTTCTGCTCGATAACTTCGGCTTCTGCCTTTGAAGCTGCCTTTGCAGTGATATATGTCTTTATCTTGGGCTCTGTACCCGATGGACGAACTATAGCCTTGCAGCCGTTCTCCAGATAGAATGCAAGAACATTTGACTTTGGAAGTGTAAGCTCCTTGACCTCGCCTGTAGCGATATTCTTGGAGGTGCTTGCCTTGTAGTCCTCGAAGCGCTCTACCTTTAAGCCGCCGATGGCTGTGGGGTGGTTGCTGCGGAGACCTGTCATTATCTCTTCCATGTGCTTCATTCCGCTCTCGCCCTCGAAATCGAAGCTGTAGAGAGTCTGGAGGAACATACCGTACTTCTTGTACATATTCTCGCGAGCCTGAATGAGAGTGATGCCCTGTGTGCGGTAGTATGCAGCCATTTCGCAGATAAGCATCGAAGCGTCAACTGCGTCCTTGTCTCTTACGTAGCTGCCCGAAAGGTAGCCGTAGCTCTCCTCAAAGCCGAATATATAGCGGTTCTCCTCGCCCTTAGCCTCAAGGAAGCCGATCTGCTCGCCGATGAACTTGAAGCCTGTGAGGACATCTATTACCTCTACGCCGTATTCCTTGGCGATGAGGTTTACGATATCGGTAGTAACTATAGTTTTTACTGTGATAGGATTTTTCGGCATTGTGCCCTTCTTGATACGCTGTGAGCAGATGTACTCAAGAAGCATTGCTCCTACCTCGTTGCCCGAGAAGAGAGCGTAGCCGCCCTTGCCGTCGGGAACTGCGATACCTACACGGTCACAGTCGGGATCGGTAGCAAGAAGAAGGTCGGGCTTTACCTTGTCGCAGTAGCTGAGACCTACCTGTAATGCCTCGCGTATCTCGGGGTTCGGATAAGGGCAGGTAGTGAAGTTTCCGTCGGGATTCTCCTGTTCCTTTACTACTGTTACGTCTGTAATGCCGATACGCTTTAAGATCTCGCGTACAGGCTTGTTTCCTGTGCCGTTGAGAGGAGTGTATACAACTTTGAGTCCGCTTGAAGCACAGAGATCGGTGTTTATACCCTCTGCAAGGACTCTCTTGTAGAATTCCTCGATAACGCTGTCGTCTATATAAGAAATGTTGCCTGCGGCTAACTCCTTGTCGAAATCGGAGTGCTTTACGCCGCTGAACATATCCAGAGAATTTATCTTTTCAAGGATTATCTCAGCACCTCTGAGAGTTATCTGGCAGCCGTCCTCGCCGTAAACCTTGTAGCCGTTGTACTTGGCGGGGTTGTGGCTTGCTGTTACCATGATACCGCCCTGACACTTGAGTGCGCGTACTGCCCATGAAAGGCATGGTGTAGGCATTAACTGCTTGTAGATATGTACCTTTATGCCGTTTGCTGCAAGTACCTCTGCGGCAGCCTTTGAGAACACGTCGCTCTTGATACGGCTGTCATAAGAGATAGCTACGCTTGGGTTCTTGTACTCCTGATTGAGGTAGTCCGCAAAGCCCTGTGTAGCGCGTCTTACGGTATATATATTCATTCGATTGGTTCCTGCGCCGATAACGCCTCTCAGACCGCCCGTACCGAATTCGAGGTCACGGTAGAATCTGTCGTTGATCGCTTCGCTGTCGCCCTTAATCCCCTCGAGCTCAGCCTTTAAGTCGTGATCTTCCTTTGCGTTTTCACACCAAAGGCTATAAAGTTCCATTTCTGACATTATAATACCTCCTGAACAGATATATAGATATTATAGCACATAATAACAGTTTTGGGAATAGCTTTTTTTGAAAATTTCCAAATTTTTTTGATTTAATCAGTTCACAATCGCTGCTATATGGCTAAATATAAAGGTTTGACAGCGTTATATCAAATTTAAATATAAGTATTTTTGATTGTATATAATACTACTTGTATACGCAAAATTGGCAGCCCAATTGGGCTGCCAAAGTGTCTTAATCGCCGAAAGATACGCCGATATCGCGTGCTGCGATGACCAGATGATTCTCTGTATCGACGAATTTTGTCTTTCCTGCTATGTCCTCAAGCTTGTTTGAGGTTATTTTATTGCCTATTTTAGCCACTGTTCTGCCGTAGCGCTCCTTTGCTATGAGGTAGGCTGCGTGAACTCCGAACTGAGTGGAGAGTACGCGGTCATAAGCGCTTGGAGCGCCTCCTCTGAGCATATGTCCGGGGACGCATACACGGGCTTCAAGGCCTGTATTATGCTGTATCTGAGCTGCAATGCGGCTTGTAGCCGTGAGTATTCCTGCCTCTGCACGCTTCTTTGCACGTTCCTTTTTCTTCATCTGAGCCTCGTTGATATCGAAAGCTCCCTCTGCAACAGCGATGATTGAGAATGTCTTGCCGCTGGCGCTTCTTGCCATTACAGCGTCGCATACCTTGTCGATATCATAAGGTATTTCGGGGATTATGATAACGTCCGCGCCGCCTGCGATACCTGCATTCAGTGTGAGCCAGCCAGCCTTATTTCCCATTATCTCGCAGAGGAGAACTCGCGAGTGGCTTGCGGCTGTGGTGTGAAGTCTGTCAAGAACATCTGTGGCGATGTCAACTGCGGTATGGAAGCCGAAGGTAACATCTGTGCCGTAGATATCGTTGTCGATGGTCTTGGGAAGTCCGATGACGTTGAGTCCTTCATCTGAAAGGAGCTTGGAGGTCTTGTGAGTGCCGTTTCCGCCCAGTGTAAGGAGGCAGTCCAGCTTCTGCTTCTTGTAGGTCTCCTTCATATTCTTTACCTTGTCGATGTTATCCTCGCCGATGACCTGCATCATCTTGAATGGCTGACGTTTTGTGCCGAAGATAGTTCCGCCCTGTGTGAGTATTCCCGAGAATGAGGAGGGGGACATCTCCTTGCAGAGATTGTTGATAAGTCCGTAATAGCCGTTGGAAATTCCGACTATCTCAACATTGTCCTCGCCGAAGCGCTCGTAGCAAGCCTTTGCAACGCCGCGTATAGTTGCGTTGAGTCCCGGGCAGTCACCGCCGCTTGTGAGGATTCCGATACGTCTTTTCATAATTATGACCTCCGTGATAACGTGATAATTCTAAAGCGCTATCTTTTTGTGTCGATTTCGCGCCTTACGTTCTGTTCAAACAGTTCCTGTATCTTTTCAGGGGGCATAGGCTTGCCGTAGAGGTAGCCCTGTCCGTAGTCACAGCCTGCGGAACGCAGGATACTCTGCTGTCCGTTGTTTTCGATACCCTCTGCGATAGTCTCTATCTTCTTGGATTTTGCGATACGTATTACCGCTGAAACTATCTCAAAGGAGATATTGTCGTGCTCGATGTCGATTATGAACGAGCGGTCCAGCTTCAGCAGGGTAATAGGGAGTATCTGGAGATATCTCAGTGAAGAATAGCCTGTGCCGAAGTCGTCCATGGCAAGCTTTACGCCAAGCTCGCGGAGACGGTTCATCTGGTCTATTGCAAAGTCGATATCCTTGAGTGCGAGAGTCTCGGTAAGCTCTACTTCAAGCCACTGAGGCGGCAGAGCTGAACGCGCGAGGGCTTCGTAGACTTTGTCCTTGAGGTCGGTCTGATAGAAGTCCGAAGACGCGAAGTTTATTGACATGACTATAGGCGGATAGCCCATTTTCTGCCACAGCTTGTTCTGACGGCAGCCCTCGTTAAGCACAAATTCGCTTATCTTTCCGATAAGGTGAGAGCTCTCCGCGATAGGCACGAATGCGTCGGGAGAGATAACGGTGCCGTCTGGCTTTATCCAGCGGATAAGAGCCTCTACGCCCATTATCCTACCTGTATTGAGGTCTATCTTAGGCTGGTAGTAGAGCTGGAGCTCGTTGTTCTCGATAGCAAGAGCAAGAGCCTTTTCAAGCTCTGTATCACCGATAATAGAGTCGTGCATACTCGGCTCATAGCCGCAGATGCTGCTCTGTGTGCCGTCATTGGATTTGAGTGCAAATTCGGCGTGCTCCATAACTTCGAGGAAAGACCTGCCGTCCTCGGGCATTTTGGAGAAGCCTGCCGAGCAGGTAAGGCTTATTGAAGCAAGCTCGTCAACTGCAAGCTTTGCAAACTCGTCCTGTATGGACTTAACAGTCCTTGTGGGCATTTCGTCGTCGCCGTAGTCTCTCAGCAGCAGGGCGAAATTATCGCCGCTTATTCTGGCTGCAAGACCGCCGGGAGTGACGAATTTATAAAGTATATGAGCAAAGTTTTTCAGGATATAGTTTCCGTTTGAATAGCCGCAGGTATCGTTTATGATGTGGAAGCGGTCTATATCCAGAACGATTATCCAGAATGAATAGTCCAGCACCTTGCAGGAGTCGTAAATCTCCTGTCCTGTAACCACAAGCTTGTTGCGGTTGGCAATTTCGGTGACCTCGTCGATGTACGCAAGGCGCTCGATGAGGATATCCTTTTCATGCTCCTCGGTAACGTCGATAACAGCTCCGCCGAAAAGCGGCAGGCTGTTGCCTGTGCTGGTTATTGACTTGAAGCGGTGTGAGAACCAGCGGTAGTTGCCGTCGGCGCTTCTCAGCCTTATCTCGATGTTCTTGACGTCGGAGGTATCGCGGCTGCGGACTGCTCCGTCAAACTGTATCCTGTCGTTTGGGTGTATCAGAGCGCGGTATTCGTTGATATTGACCGTACCGCTCTTCAAGCCCAGCATATTGACCATTTCGGGTGAGACTCTGAACACCTTCTTATCGGTGCTCATTACAAGTCCTATCTCTGCAAGCTCCATAGCCGAATGGAAGAAATCATTGGCGTTTGCAAGATTTACACGCATTTTCTTCAGCTCGGTGAGGTTGAAGCCTGTGCTGAGATATACTGCACGTTTTTTATATTTCTTGACCTGTGAGGTGCTCCATGCGATAGAAACAAATGCACCGCTGGGGTTGCGGAATGTGGACTCGTAGGAGTTGCTGCCCACTATCTTGCTGAGAGCTGTGGGATCGGGAGTATTTATGCCGAATGCAGTCCATACGCCCTCCTTTTTGTCCGAATAATCCGCTGTAATGCCCAAAAGGTCGCGGAGCTTTTTATTTATATAGACATATTCAAAGTCATCTGACCAGATTATCATCTCTGTATTGAGGTTTTCGGTTATCTTGATTATGTCCTTTTCGTCCACAGAGGTCTTTTTATTCTTATATATCCAGCCCGATATCGCAAGTATCAGAGTTGCGCATACCATTGTACAAACGTAAATGATAAGCGCCATTCTGGCGTTTTCGGGAACATTTATGCAGTAGCCTATTACGACAGCGCTTGCAGCAACGATGATAAGAGCGGCTGCAAGGGGATTGAAGCTTCGTGTACGTGAGCTGCTTCTGGGTTTCTGCTGTGCTTGGTTATTCATAGGCACCGCCTCCCTTCGTTTACACTTACCCAAGTACATTATAGCAAAAATTACTGAAAATGTCAATTGTAAATTTACGTGCTCTAACAAATTTGATAAAATTGACGGAAAAACTCATAAAAATATCACTTTATATACACTTTTATCAGATATAATGTTATAATATAAACGTAGGACAGCGAAAAGCTGTTCGTTGTATGTTTTAGACAGAATTGTTAAATTCAAATACACGGAGGGAAAAATATGGCACACATTTTAATTGTTGACGACGAAATAAACATAAGAAAGGTCGTGCGCGAGTATGCCGAATTCGAGGGATATGAGGTAACAGAAGCCGAAAACGGCATGGAGGCTGTGAATCTCTGCCACGATAATGACTATGACCTTATCATTATGGACGTTATGATGCCGAGACTTGACGGCTATTCTGCCTGCAAGGAGATACATAAGACCAAGAATATCCCCGTTATCATGCTTTCTGCAAGAGGCGAGGAGTACGACAAGCTCTTCGGCTTTGAGATAGGCGTTGACGATTATGTGGTAAAGCCTTTTTCTCCAAAGGAGCTTATGGCTCGTGTAAAGGTAGTTCTCAAGAGGAATACCCACAAGGAGGAGGAAGCTGTTCCCGATAAATTTGCATTCGAGGGACTTGAAGTGGATATCGCAGGACGCGAGGTCTATGTAAACGGTCAGAAGGCTTCCATGACTCCCAAGGAGTACGACCTGTTATTCTACCTTGTAAAGAATAAGAATATCGCTCTTTCAAGGGACAGGCTCCTTGAAGAAGTATGGGGCTATGACTTCTTCGGCGACGACAGAACTGTTGATACCCATATCAAAATGCTCCGCAACAGTCTCGGAGAGTACCGTAAATACATCGTTACACTGAGAGGAATGGGATATAAGTTTGAAGCCGATTAAGCAGTTCAGGCGCGTAGGCAGCAGGATACCGCTCCGCTTTACCATATGGCTGTATTTCGTGCTGTTTACCGTTGCAGTATTTGCGCTTATCTGGGTATTTCAGATATTCTTCTTCGAGAAGTTCTACGAAAAGATGAGGATACAGTCAACGGCTGCAAGTATGGACTCCATAGCCGAGATCTATAACAGCGCAGACAGGCAGAATAACTATGAGACTGTTCTGGAGATACTGTCAGATGATGAAGAGAAGGAAAAGCTCTATGCTGCCGTTGTGGATACGGGAGACGACGAAGACCTCTGCGTTGAGGTACTGGACAAATACGGCCGTGAAATGATGAAAAAGCACGTCATGGGCGAGTGTATCATACACGACAGGGGCATAAACAGCGGCGTACTGTTAAACAGTATTGATGATTCGGAAAAAGGCGTCATCATAAAGAAGGTCAAGCACCCCCGAAGCGGCAGCTATATGCTGGTATACGGCTGTGCTCTCGGTGATCCTAAAGCTCCCGACGGTTATCTGCTGTTAAATGCGGCTCTCGTACCTGTGGGAGCTACAGTAAAGATAATCAAAAGCCAGCTCATGACCATTACTATTATATTAATAATACTGGCATTTATCATATCGCTGTACCTGTCAAAGAGGATATCTGCTCCTATAGACAGGATAACAAAGTCTGCGGAGATACTGGCTAAGGGCGATTTCAATACGAAATTCGACGGAAGGGGCTATCTCGAAGCAAAAAAGCTGGCGGATACCCTTACCTATGCGGAAAAGGAGCTCTCAAAGGTGGATACCATGCAGAGAGACCTTATCGCCAATGTTTCCCATGACCTGAGAACTCCGCTGACCATGCTGAAAGCCTATGCGGAGATGATACGCGACCTTTCGGGAGATAACCCCGTCAAGCGCAACGAGCACCTTGAAATTATCATCAGCGAGACCGACAGACTGGCGCTTCTTGTAAACGATATGCTTGACCTGTCAAAGCTGGAGAGCGGCAAGCAGAAGCTGAATCCTACAGAGTTCGGCATAAGTGCAAAGCTCAGCGAGATAATGGACAGATTCAGGGGACTTTCAGAGAAAAACGGCTATCATATACATTTTACTTCCGATGAGGAGAGAATGGTGTACTGCGACGTGGTCAAGATAGAGCAGGTAATCTACAACTTGATAAACAATGCGATAAACTACACAGGCGAGGACAAGCAGGTATTTGTCCGTCAGATAAATACCGAGGACGGCGTACTTGTTGAGGTAGAGGATACGGGCGACGGTATCGAGGAGGACAAGATAAAGCTCATCTTCGATAAGTATTACCGCTCCGAGAACCACAAACGAGAGGTAGTGGGCACAGGTCTGGGACTTTCTATCGTCAAGGCTGTGCTGAAAATGCACAATTACGATTACGGTGTGCGCAGTACTCTCGGAAAGGGCTCTACATTCTGGTTCAAAATAAGCGATGTGAAGAAATAAGCGGCGTTCCTTTGAACCTGTAAAGAGTTACATTCAAGCAGAAAATGTAATAACTGGGACTAATTCGGTTACAATTCTGTACGGCTGGTATAAATAAGGTGGACGCAGGAAATTTGTATTGTGCATAATCAATAGTATTCAAAATTTTGTGTTGATAAGTTTCTGCTTGGTTCTGCTGACAATTTCACAAAAAATACATAATAATATGCTATAATATAATTGCTAAGGGAGAAGAATCCCGAAGCTGATTTTCATGGTAGTTTAATGTTTACCCCAACATTAAATTATTAAATCCCCAATAATCCCTATATCATGGCAGATGAGCTTCCTTAAAAGGAGGCTCATTTGTTTTGCGGAAAAAAATTGTTGCACTCGGGAAATATCCTATTGACAAATTTCCGACAATGGTGTATAATACATTGGAAACCTTATCAAGAGCGGCGGAGGTACAGGACCTGTGAAGCCGCAGCAACCCGAACGTAATGAGTCGAAGGTGCTAATTCCTGCGGTTTTATCCGAAAGATGAGGACATTGGGCAACTATGGCTTCTCTTCGGAATGAGAAGTCATTTTTTATATTTCAGGAGGTTTTTTTAATGAGTAAATGCTTTTTCACATCTGAATCGGTAACTGAGGGACATCCCGATAAGATCTGCGACCAGATCTCTGACGCTGTTCTCGACGCTATCCTCGAGCAGGACAAGCTGGGACGTGTTGCCTGCGAGACCTGCGTAACTACAGGTATGGTCCTCTGTATGGGCGAGATAACTACATCAGCTGATATCGATATCCCTAAGATAGCTCGTCAGGTAATTATCGACATCGGTTACGACAGAGCTAAGTACGGCTTCGACGGCCACACCTGCTCTGTCCTCACATCTATCGACGAGCAGTCTCCCGATATCGCTATGGGCGTAAATGAGGCTTTCGAGTACAGAGAGGAAAACGACAAGTCCGACGGACTTTCAAACGGCGCAGGCGATCAGGGTATCATGTTCGGTTATGCCTGCAATGAGACTCCAGAGCTTATGCCGCTTCCTATCTCACTGGCTCACAAGCTTGCTCTGAAGCTTACAGAAGTACGCAAGGACGGCACACTCCGTTATCTCCGTCCCGACGGAAAGTCACAGGTTACTGTTGAGTACGACAACGGCAAGCCCGTAAGAGTTGACGCAGTTGTTGTTTCTTCTCAGCATTCTGCCGATATCTCCCTCAAACAGCTCCGCAAGGACATCGAGGAGTATGTTATCAAGGCAGTTATCCCTGCTGACCTTATGGACAAGAACACAAAGATATTCATCAATCCTACAGGACGTTTCGTAGTAGGCGGTCCTCAGGGCGACAGCGGTCTTACAGGACGTAAGATAATCGTTGATACATACGGCGGATATTCACGTCATGGCGGCGGAGCTTTCAGTGGTAAGGATCCGACAAAGGTCGACAGAAGCGCTGCTTATGCTTCACGTTATATCGCTAAGAACATCGTTGCAGCAGGTCTTGCTGACAAGTGCGAGGTTCAGCTCTCATACGCTATCGGCGTTGCTAAGCCAATTTCTATCCTTGTTGATACATTCGGCACAGGCAAGGTAGACGAGGAGAAGCTCTCAGAGGCTGTTTCAAAGGTATTCGACCTTCGTCCTACAGCTATCATCGAAATGCTCGACCTCAGAAAGCCCCAGTACAGACAGCTTGCTGCTTACGGTCATATGGGACGTGAGGAGCTCGGCGTTGCATGGGAAAAGACAGACAGAGTTGACGCTCTCAAGGCTGCTCTCAAGTAATTGCATATAAATATTGCCCGAAGTCGGTTGACTTCGGGCTTTTTTGTTTCTATGACCTGCGGAAATATGAATGGGTTTCAAAGGGATTTCTTTGATTTAACGGGCTGTCGAGGACGCCAGCCCCTACATCGGGACGCCGAGGGCGGCGTCCCCTACAAGTAGAGTTCATGATAGAATGAACGGGGAATTCGGCTTTTCGTTGACATTTCCGCGGCATTGTGATATAATTCCTGTATATCGGGAGAATGAACTTCCGAAAATCAAAATATCGGAGGTTATTATGAGATTAGACGGTTTTGGACTATTTGTTGAAGATATGGGCAAAATGATAAGGTTTTACAGAGATGTTCTTGGTTTTGAAATAAAAGAGGACGAAAACACCTCAAATGTTTATCTGCTCAAGGACGGTACGCTGTTCCTGCTTTATGGGCGTAAGGACTTCGAGAAGATGACCAATCGAAAATATGAATACCTCAAGGGCGTCAACGGACACTTTGAGCTTGCCCTCTATGTGGATACCTATGAGGAGGTTGACAAGGAGTACGAAAGAGTCATCGGAATGGGTGCGAAGCCCATATTAGAGCCTACTACAGAGCCGTGGGGACAGAGGACCTGCTATATCGCCGATCCCGAGGGCAATCTTATTGAAATTGGCTCGTTCAACAGACCGTTTCAGCACTGATAGCTAAGGGCTACTTATAGCCCTTTACGCCGTCAGGCTTCATTTCGGGAAGAAGTCCGCTTGAACGTATTGAAAAGCCGCCCTCAGCGCCGATGATTATATGGTCTGCAAGAACTGCTCTCAGTGTGGAGAGGGCTTTCAGAGCATTGCGGGTGAACAGCATATCGCTGTCCGAGGGCTTGGCTTCGCCGTGTGGGTGATTGTGGGCTATGAAGAATATGTCGCAGTCGCTTTTTATGGCAAATTCCGCGATATCCCGATAGGAGGACGATACACGGGAGGCTGTGCCGAATGCAAGGACTTTAGTGGCGCATATGCGGAAACGGCTGCTCACCGCCGTCATTATGAGCTTTTCGCCTACAGCTCCGATAAAATGGCTGGCGAAATAATCAATTGCCGCCCTGGAGCTGTTGAGAGTCTTTATTGCGAAGCGCTCTGAGTACAGAGAACGGCTGATACAGGGGATAAGCCGCAGAAGTACGGCGGTCTGCTCGTTGATGCGGTTATCCTTCATAAGAAGCGTGGTGTCTGCGTCGGCAAGTGCGTTCACGCTGCCGTATTCGCCGAGAAGCTCCGCGGCAAGCACAGCAGGCTCGTCTGCCTGTGCATATGTGAGCAGGAGCTCCAGTCTTTCGTGTTCTGTTAGCCCGTCAAAGCCGTCATTATGATACTTTTCGAGAAGCTGCTCCCTGCGCAGCTTTTTATTTTTATCAGCCATATCAGAACGCAAATGCGCCGCTGCCGCGCATTGAGAAGCATCTGCCGCCGCCGTATATGACCAGGTCGCTGAAGCCTATGCCTATTGCCGACAGCAGCTCCCCGAAAATACAGGCGATACGGTAGTCCTCATCTTTGGGTATGGCAATGTCTTTTCCGTGGTTTATGCCGATACAGACTGCGGCGGCTCCGCTTTTCAGCAGCATTGCCGCAAGCTCCTTGGGTGTGATGCCTGCGCTTAAAAGCTCGTCTATGGGCAGAGTAATGGTGCGCATGAGCTCAGAGCGTGTGGAAAGGCAGAGAATATTGCATATTCTGGCATTTATACCCTTGAATTGCTGTGAAATGCAGTCGCAGAGCTGTTTGCGGTCGGAAAGAGTCTCACTGCTGTGGGAGCTCCGCATATAGCTTAGTCCGAAGTCGTTTATGAGCTTGAGGAATACAGCGCCGCCTGCGCCTACGCCTTTGACTTCGCGGAGCTTTTCCTCGACTGCTGAAAGCACCTTGCTGAGACTGCCGAATTGGTCGGTAAGGTCGTGGGCGATACCGTTGGTATTTACCACGGGACGGGCATAAAACAGTATCAGCTCTAAAAGCTCATGCTCAAAGAGCCCGTCCTGCCCCGAGGAGAGAAAGCGCTGTCTCATGCGGCTTCTGTGTCCTGCGTGAGTATTTTTGTCGTTCATATATATTACTCCTTGATGAAATCAGAACTCAGTGCTGTTTTGGCTTGTTCAGTTCCTTGACGTTTGTCCTGCCGAGGATATAATCCACGGAAACGCCGTAGAAGTCTGCAAGTATCAGCAAATGCTCCACGGGAATAGTCTGGAAGCCTCTTTCATATAGTGAATAAACGGTCTGACTTGTGTGCAGGAGCTGGGCTATCTTGGTCTGGGATAAGTCCATATCCTCACGCAGGTCTCTTAATCTTTGAAAGTGCATATTATCACCTCGTAATGTCAGGCGTTAGAACCTTTTGGTACTATTGACTTTAACACATACAGAGGTCAATGTGCATATTTTAGTACTTGTTGGTACTAAAAAGCTTGCTGACAGCCCGAAAACAGTCTGATTCCGAGCCTTTTCTCCGCGCTGCGAATATAAAAACGGAATTTTTTTCCGTGAATGTTGATATGTTCATAATTTTGTGATATAATGATATAAATATATACTCTGTTTACGTTTTTTATATCAAACTGTCATAAAAACTGCACTTTTGCTTCAAATCAGTTTTTCTTCTATTCGCTTCATTTCTGTAAACAAAACTGTATATAGCCAAGGGGGGACAGAGATGATCAGATATACTGATTTCTGTTTTGGTGTTGCATTGTCAGCTTTATTGATCTGTTTCGGAAATCTGGCGTTTACTATACTTGACGGTCATACAAGAAAGCCGCAGAACCGTATTTATATGTCGCTTCTTATGCTTCTTGCCGTCAACGCCGTTTGCGAAATGATCAACGTCCGCGTGGGAGAATATGATGTGAGCTCGGAAGTGGCTTTTATGATAACGCGGTCGTCAAAATACGTTTATTTCCTTAGCCACGGTCTTATTGCACCTGTGCTGTACTACTACCTGTCCTTTGTTATAGGACGTTCTGTAGGCTTTAGGTGCAGTTCCGGTGCTTCGCGGAAGGAAAAGCTCCGTGTGATGATCTCATGGGCGATAGTTATCGTTTCCGAGTTTATTGTCGCCATAAATCCGCTGACGCACTGGAGCTGGTACTACACAGAGGAAAGAGTTTTCCACAGAGCATGGGGCGAATACATATTTATCTATATCACTTCGGGCTTATGGATAATCGCAGCCTTTATAATGTGCATGAAGTCGTGGAATATCCTTTCTAAGGGGCGCAAGCGCTCTATCGCCATATGCTTTCTGCTGGCTGTAGTGGGCGTGTGCTTACAGCTCTTCATACCGCAGCTCAGAGTAGAGATACTCATTGAATCTATAGGCTTTTCGGGAGTCCTGCTCTTTATCGAGAACGAGGACGACCGCAAGAACGTTGAGCTTGACGTTTATAATTCGGCGGCTTTCGAGCTTGACCTTAAAGCCAATCTGAAAAACAAAATACCTGTAAAAATACTTATAATCCGCAATATCCGCTTCGATAAGACTGCAAATACAGTCGTTTTCGGAAGAATGAACCGTGACCTTATCATAAAAGAGGTATCCGAATACCTTGGAACTGTGATACAGCGCTATTTTATCTATTCTGTGGGACACGGCAGATTTGCTCTTGCTCTTTACGATTATACCGATAAAGAGGCACATGAGCTTGCAGAGACTATCAATAAGCGCTTTCAGCAGCAATGGAATGTAAACGGTATTGATATCATCGTTTCTTCGAGAATTATGCTTGTAAATGTTCCCGAACGTGCTAAAAACGTGGAGGAGGTCATCTATATCGCCGAGTGTCCTATCCCAGAGCTTATGGAGGAGCGTATCATCGAGGGCAAGTCCCTTGACTGGATAATCCGCCGCTCCGCTGTTGAAAAGGCAGTTACCCACGGTCTGGACAAGGGCAGCTTCGAGGTATATTATCAGCCTACATACAATATCGACAAGACACTTCACGGCGCAGAGGCGCTTCTGCGCATGAACGACAAGGACATGGGAATAATCTATCCCGACGAGTTCATACCTATTGCTGAACAGCTCGGTATCATCGATGTTATTGACGAATTTGTGCTGAAAGAGGTCTGCAAGTTCATATTTACGGGCATTCCTCAGAAAAACGGCATGGACTGCATAAATGTCAATCTTTCGATGCTGGAGTGTATGAAAGAGGGCTTTGCGGAATATGTCAGCGGAGTTGTTGAAGCCGAGGGTATACGCAAAAAGATGATAAACTTTGAGATAACCGAGTCCGTTGCCGCAAAGGACTATGACCACCTTGCCGATGTCATCGAGCAGCTAAAGCGTGAGGGATTCAAGTTCTCTATCGACGATTACGGTACGGGATACTCAAATATGTCGTCGCTGTTCTCGCTGGGAGCTGATATCATAAAGATAGACAAGAGCATACTCTGGAACGCCGAAAAGAGCGAGCTGGGCATGACTCTGCTGAAAACTTCCATAGATATGGTCCATAAAATGCAGAAAAAGGCTCTCATGGAGGGCGTTGAGACAGAGCATCAGATAGAGATACTCAAAAAGCTGGGCTGCGAGTATCTGCAGGGCTATTACTTCTCAAAGCCGCTGCCAAAGAATGAATTTATAAGGCTTATCGAGAATAACTGAGAGTATTTGCTGTTACAGGCATAAAAAAGCTTCGTTTTACACAAGTAAAACGAAGCTTTTATGTTTTTATGCGCTTATACTCTGTCGGCAATTTCGAGTATCATCTTTTCGGTCTTTTCCCAGCCGATACACGGATCGGTAATGGACTTTCCGTAGATGTGCTCGTCTACCTTCTGGTTGCCGTCCTCAATGTAGCTCTCTATCATGAAGCCCTTTACAAGCTTGCGGATACTGTCGTTGTACTTGCGGCTGCTGAGGACTTCCTTGACGATACGGGGCTGTTCGAGGTGCTTCTTGCCTGAGTTGCAATGGTTTGTGTCAACTATGCAGGCAGGATTCTTGAAGCCCTTTGACTCGTAGAACTCGTTGAGGAGCTGGAGATGCTCATAGTGATAGTTTGGCATACTCTGGCTGTGGTGGTTCTCATAGCCTCTGAGGATAGCGTGAGCAAGGGGATTGCCCTCGGTAACTACCTCCCAGCCTCTGTAAAGGAAGGTGTGTCCCGACTGAGCAGCTTCGATAGAGTTCATAAGAACAGGCATACTGCCGCTTACTGGGTTCTTCATGCCGACAGGCACGTTGAGTCCGCTGGCTGTGAGTCTGTGCTGCTGGTTTTCAACAGAACGTGCACCGATAGCAACATAGCCTAAGAGGTCGTTGATATAGCGGTGGTTCTCAGGGTAGAGCATTTCGTCGGCACAGGTGAAGCCTGTCTCCTGTATAGCTCTCAGGTGCATTCTTCTGATAGCAACGATACCCTTGTACATATCGGGCTTCTGGCTGGGATCGGGCTGGTGGAGCATTCCCTTGTAGCCCTTGCCTGTGGTACGGGGCTTGTTTGTGTATATTCTTGGTACGATGAGTATTCTGTCCTTGACCTTTTCCTGAACGCCTCTGAGACGTGTGATGTAGTCTATAACGCTGTCCTCGATGTCAGCTGAGCATGGTCCGATGATGAGAAGTAATCTGTCGTTTTCGCCTCTGATGACCTGTGCGATCTCTTCGTTTCTCGCAGCAATTACTTTGCTGAGCTCTTCCGATACGGGGTATTCGCTCTTTACCTCGGCAGGTATCGGGAGCTTGCACTTGAAATTCATATTCATAGCTTTTTTATCCTTTCTGGCGCAATGCAAAATTTCTAAATCATTATAGCACATATATTTTGAAATAGCAATACTCGCGGCGAATTCTATGTCATTATTATTGCTTTAGTACGAAAAAATGAGCTTTACACCTTGCTATTCATCTAAATTTGTGGTACAATTATATGGTAAATAATATGCTGAAAGGCTAAGGGGGAGCTTTTTATGTCAGAAGTGAACGTATTATATAATACCACAGGCTGGGTGTTTATCCTTGTCGGGATATTGGTGATTCTTATCGGAGCAGTTATGCTCGCGGTTTTTGTGTGGCTGGGGTTCAAGCGTCCCAAGTACAGAAAAGAGCATTTTACAGGGCATACAACGGGTACTGTTGAGCGTATGTCGAATATTTACAGCTGTAATATCCGCGTACCGCTTGTAAGCTATTCTGTGGAAGGACAGACCTATAAAGTGGCAGGTCCGCGCTTTGCAGCCTGCACCACAGTATTTGCCGATGTGGCAGGTATGCAGGTGCTCAGCGGCGGCTCGAATATCACCGTTGACGGGGAGCTTCCCACTGTGGTGAAAATGAAGTGCAATGCGGCTGCGGCACAGGCGGCTATGGAGTCAAGATACCCCGTGGGAAAGAGCGTGGATGTTTTCTATGATCCCGATAAACCGAAGAAAGCCTTTGTTGAGCGTGACGCTCCGCTGTCAAAAACACTTTCAACTATTCTTTCCGCTGTTAGCGCCGCAGTGGGTGTGATCGGACTTGTGATCCTTATCATCGGCATTGTCGCTCTCACAAGATAAAAAGTACATATCAAGCCGCAGAGTTTGCGTTCTGCGGCTTTTTCATTGACAGGGGAGCGCTGCTGTGGCACAATTCCATTATAATAACAGAACGGAGAACGTTTATGAGTGATATCTGGGGAGCATTCCGCTTCATGGTTGCAGGTACAAATAAAGTACATATAATATGGTTCGGCGTGATACTGCTTGTAATGCTGATACTGGCTGTGCTTCATCACCGCTGGAAGCATTACGAAAAGGAGATGAAGCTTTGGAAAAAGCTTTGTCTCATACCGCTGGGTATAACTACAGTCCACTATTTCATATATGTTTCGGGAGACGATTCTTTCCTGCAATGTTATACTTCTATCTATCTCGTGGCTATATTGGCGCTTCTCCCTATGCTGTGCGCAGATATGAAAAAGGGCTATAGAGTAACTGCGGCGATAGTCGGAGTTATTTCCGCTGTATTCTTTCTGTTTTTCAGCACATCGGCGATTGATCCCAATAACTTTGCACGGAAAAGCTACACAAAGTCCTTTCACGCATTGGTTAAGGAGCTTGACAGGAGCTATGTGCTGAAAGAGTGGAAAGAAATAGACTTTTTCGCACTTGAGGAGAAGTATATGCCGCAGGTAAGTGAAGCGGAGCAGGAGAAGGATCCTGCCAAGTTTGCCGACGCGGTGGATATGTTCTGCATGGAGCTTCACGACGGTCATGTAAGTGTGCATTGTCATTACGACCATGATAAGTACCAGTCTGCATTTTTGATGAGGGACTACGGTCTTTCCATGATAAAGCTTGACAGCGGAGAGGTCATTGCTGTATGTACTGATAAGTCGGTCAATGAGCTTGGCATAGAGGACGGAACTGTCATCACCGAATGGGACGGCGAGGACGTTTGGCAGGCCGCGGAGAGCATGGAATGCGGTCAGCCTGTAAAGGAAAACGATGAGAGAGAAGCATTGTTGGAGCTGTCTGGAAAAGGCGGCGAAACTGTTAAGGTAACTTTTCTGGATAAGAACGGCAGGGAGCAGACCGCGGAGCTTCACGCTCATGACGATGAGCATACTTATGATGACGCCTTCAATGCCTTCATGCACTGTCCCGAGAGTTTAGGAGAGCTGGTAAATTCTAATTTCAGCACGAAAATGCTGGACGACAAATGCGGATATCTTGTGCTCAGCGTCGAGACCACAGGCGGCAGTATCCATGATAATATCTGCTTCAACAAAGGGGAGTGCAAGTGGGCAAGAAAGATGTTCCGTGAAAAGCTGAGCAGACTGAAAGAGCAGGGAATGGAGTACCTTGTTATTGATATGCGCAATAATATTGGCGGCTGCGGAGCTGTGGGCTATGAGCTCTGCGCACTTCTCGGCAGCGAGGATATCTACGCCACAGGCTTGGGTGTCCGCAAAAACGGTGAATACAAACGCCTGACCACCCAGACGATACACTGCACAGGCGAATTTGCAGATTTAAAGGTGGTTGTTCTCACTAATGGCGGTTGCATAAGCGCAGGGGACAGCACAGCCCAGTGCCTTTCAAAGCTGTCCAATGTTACTCTTGCAGGTATCACTAATCCGAGCGGCAGCGGACAGATAACAGGGGGCTGCTGTGTGCTGTCTGAGGGCATAGTCAGCGTGAATTATCCTGTGGGACTTATGCTCAATGAAAATGACGAGCCCGATATCGACACCCGTGCAGACAGGAGAAGCCGTAATCCTGTGGAGGTTCGTATACCTCTTGACTATGACGCTGCTATGAGCATATTCCGCGATAAAGAGGACTATGAGCTGAGCTGGGCTGTGAACTATCTTGAAGAAAATGATAAATAAATGCAAAAAAGCTCCACTATAATCATGATACTTATATAGAAGTCTTTGGAAAGGGGTATGGGGGAAACGCTTTCCTCAGAAAGGTTTCCCCCATAATTAACTATAAGCATCTATATTAGTATTACGGATATAGTAGAGCTTTTTGTATTATCAGCCGTTTACGATTTTTTCTCTTCTGAAGAGCTTTCCTATAACAACAATTCCTAACAGGGCGGCAGCAATATTGATCCCGAATGTTATTCCTGCATTTGCCCATGAATAGTTGAGTTTTATACCGTCCTGAAGTAATTTTACCGAATTCCATACAGGGATTATATAGTTTTTTGCTCCAAGCTTTTCAACATTTGCTGAAAAGTTGTCGCTGGAGCACAGTAAAGAAGGTATCATTACGATAAGCAGAAGTATAGGCGAAAGCTGTGTTGCCTGTTTTACGTCCTTGGCAACTGTGGAAATAATAAGGAGTATTACCGCAAATACGAATGCACCTGTAATAACTGCTCCCAGAAGCAATGCATAATCTGATATACTGTAGCTGGTGTTTTCTGCTATCGCTAATGCCTCTGAGAACTTTGGCAGAGATAACGCCATTCCTGCAAAAGCCGAACAGCTTGAGATTATAGCGACTAAAAGTATTGAGATGGATTTTCCTGCCGCAAGACTTTCACGTTTTATTGGAGTTATCAGCATGGTGTTGAGGAAGCCCTTTTCCTTGTCGCCTGCGATAGAGTTTGCTGCAAGATTCATACAAACCATATATACAGCCATGAATACCATAAGTGGTATTATTCCGCTAAGAAGATTTCTCAGCATTGCCGCCTTATCCACAAGATCATATTCTATATCAGTTGATTCATTGAAAGTGAATATACGTGGCTGCATTGCAGTGAATATAACTGTGGCTTTGGAGTACAGCTCCATAGAGGAGTCTTTATCGGAATTATAGAAAATATCTATATTTGACAGCGAATTTGTATCTTCCGAGCCCATTTTGAAGTCATCGGGGAATATCATAAGCATATCCGCGTCTTTGCTCTTGACCTGAGATTTATATTTCTCAATGTCATTATCGGGAGCAGGCTTTATGCCGAGCTCGTCAAGGGCGGAGCTGAATTCCGCAGGAGCATTTATGCTGTATGCAATGATCGATTTGTTATCCTGTACTGTGCTATCCTCACGCATACCGGACCACATTGCCGACATGAGCATACCATATCCGAATACTATAGCGAATGGCAGGATAAACATCTGCATTAATATCGCCTTATCGCTGAAAAAGGCTCTTATTTCTTTTTTTGCAACTGTAATAATATCTCTCATGGTCACACCTCATCTTTTCCGCCGTTAAGGCTTGTGTAAATATCGTAGAAAGCGTCCTCGAGGGAGCGTCCCTGCATGAGGTTTTCCAGTGTATCGTCTGCAACTATCTTGCCGTCCATTATCATGGCGGCTCTGTCACAGACCTTTTCTACGAGGTCGAAGAGGTGAGTGGAGATTATTACGCACTTGCCGTTTTTCTTCATATTGAGTATGAACTCGCGTACCTCGCGGGCAGCGATGATGTCAAGTCCGTTTGTTGGCTCGTCAAGAATTACGAACTTAGGATCGTGGATAACCGAAATTACCAGAGATACCTTTTGTCTCTGTCCCTGTGAGAGCTTAGAAATAGTAGTATCAGCGAATTTGTTTATGCCAAACTCGTCAAAGAGCAGCTTTTTGCGCTTTTCCGCTGTGTCCTTAGGAACGTGGTAAAGCTCTGCGAAGAAGTCGAACATGATGTTAGGTGTGGACTTCATGTCAGGCTTTAGGTCGGTAGTAAGGAATGCCAGCTGTGAGCGTATCTCCTCGGGAGACTTGACGGCGCTGACTTCATTATAGAAAGCGTCACCGCTGTCGGGAGCAATAAGAGTTGCAAGCATACGCATAGTAGTTGTCTTGCCTGCGCCGTTAGGGCCGATAAGACCAAAAACTTCGCCTGATTTTGCGGTAAAGCTGATACCGTCAACGGCTACCTTTTTCTTTTCTTTTATGCCGAGAGCTTTTCGTTGTTTTTCACTTATTGTGAAAGTTTTTACGAGGTTTTGTACTTTCAGTGTTTCCATTTTATCCTCCATAATTATGTTTTATGCTGCGGCATTGCCACAGCAGTGTATATATACATTATATACATTGTCGGTGAGTTTGTCAAGTCTTTAGCAAAATATTTGGAAATTTTTTTACTGTGGAGTAAATGGCAGAAAAATGATATCTGTGTTTTCTATAGCCGAAAAAGCAAACTTTGGTTAAAAAATAAATTTTTCTAAAATCTATTGACAGCTTCGAGCGGTTCTGATATAATTATTATGTTGTGATTAGCTCATAACAGAATATAGGGGTATAGCTCAGTTGGTAGAGCAGCGGTCTCCAAAACCGCGTGCCGAGGGTTCAAGTCCTTCTGCCCCTGCCAGAACGAATAATATGATAGCTTGTCAGAGGACACTTTATGTACTCTGACAATTTGTCATATACATTAAAAAATGTGGCTTGACAGCTATTGTTGTACTTTCGGGAGCGTTTGTTTTCCCACTCTCGACTGCTAAGACGCTTAATATGGCTCGTGTTACCTTTCTTGCACAACAAAGAACACAGGTACACTTCATGGCTCATTCCCCCGACTTATTCAGGTAGGGTGTTAAGAGGTAGCTACTCACTTCAAGCCTTTATGTTCAGTTTTCAAGTTTCTGCGGAAGGAAATTTGCAAATAAAAAAGTCAAACCCTTCAGACGTCGCAACACAAAAACTTCTGAAAGGCTTGACAAGTTCTATTATTCAGTGTTATAATGTAATGTAAAACATCACAGCAACACATAAATAGCATTCTCACTAAGTCATTCAGACGGTCCTAACGTCTTTATGATTAAGAGGCGTAGTCAGTCGCCAAACTGTCTATGCCTTGTGGGGGTGCTTTTTTATTAGCTGTATGCATTATATCACATTTTTATAAGCTTGTCAACCACATTTTGAAATATTTTTTTACAGCTTAATATAATCAGTATAACAAAAGCGCCTGTATCTCAAACAGGCGCTTTAATAATAAGTCGTTCAAAATAATGATTAATCAATCACAAGAATGTGAAATCTTATCAGTTTTATATTCGGAATGATAATCTTCATTAGGTCTAACTGATAATTTAAAATCAATTTGTTCCACCTTTGAAATATCATTTGCTTTAAGGAAATTATTATCATTAACATCTATTGCTATTAATGATTGGCATCCCTTTAACGTAATTACATCATTAAGATCAAAATTATATCCAGACCATGTAAATCCGTTTATATTAATTTCTTCAACATCAAATTTAAGATATTCTGAAGTATCATTAGTGACAACATAGAAATAATTTGAACCATTATTACCGAAATAGCTTACTTTTAATCCATTATTATCATATAAAACTTCTTCACCAATTTCGATTCTTGTATCATCATATATATTGGTTTTTATTTCTAATTGCCCAGTATCGAATACCTTCTGAATAGAATCTTTATTATATGCCCAAAAAAGAATATCAATATCCTTTATTGCGGAAGTATTCATAAACTCAATGATTTCTTTATCTATATCTAAAGTTGCATTTGCTTTACTTTGCGGTGCAACACCTGCATTTAGATCATAAATATTATTTCCTGTCATTATACCATTAACACCGTACGCTCTTGCATAGATAGTCAAATTCAAATCAGAATTGTTTTCTATATAAATCTTTACATGACATCCGTCATCATCAATATTCATACTTTTAGCAATAATCTTAACATCATTGCCAGAATATAATTCTTGTTCTTTCATCTCTACATCTGGTACTTTTGTAACTGATAACTCAGATAACTCTTCAGTACATAAATCATATAATTCTTCAAAGCTTTTTCCATTTATGTTTTCCTCATTAAGAGACTTTATATTATATTCTAACTGTGGACTTCCTTTATATGTAGAAATCCTCTTATGATCACTTTTTTCAGCTGCAACTGTATATCCAGCTACACCTGAAGAATTAGTCGTTAAAAACCAATCATAATCAACACAAGCTAAAGCGTAATTGTTCATACGGTTTTTAAATTCTGTAACATTAAAATTATCAGGGACATTATAATTCTTACTATCATCCGAACTGATTATTACAAAATCATCAGGCAATACAGCACCATCGTCAAACATTTCGACAAAAGCGGTGTTAGCAGAAATACCAATATATTTAGCAGCTTCAGTAATTGAACCAGTTCTATTACGTTCATTTTGCGTTGAGACGTTATCCTCTGTTGAAACTGAAGTATTTTCTGTTACAGATTGAGTTACAGTTTCTGATTTGTTAGTATCCGTAGCTTGTCCACCACAGCTTGAGAGAATACAAGCAACTGTCATCGAAGTAATAATTGCATATATCTTTTTTTTCATAATAATACCACCTTTCAAAAGATAGTTGAATTAAATAAAAATAATAATTCCTATTACAACAGCAATCTTAATCAACAATGTTCCTGTTGGGTTATTCATCACCTTTATTGCTGGAATAAAAGCACAAGCCGCTAAGCAAGCTATAACTCCTTTGTATATGTGAATGGATGTATTTGTTGATAAACCAATAGCAAGTCTTAACAAACCATAAAGTATACATATTCCAAACAATATCCAACTATCAATATAGTATGATTTTGGCATTTTATACTCTTGCTGCATCGGCTGTTGCATAGGAACTACTTGTGGTTGAGTTTGTTGTATTGGTTGCTGTTGATAAACAGTCTGTTGATTAGAGGCGGCGTGTGTTGATGTAGGTTGTATCTGTTTTGCTCCGCACGAATTGCAAAAAACACTTCCATCAGGTATCGGCTTGCCACATCTATTGCAATACATAAACTCACTCCTTTTCTTTTCCGTTATTCTGTAAATAAACCGCCCGTATCCTTGGAACTGTTATTTGTGCTCCCATAACAGATTTGTATGTATACATTCCAGTACTTTCTCCCCAAATCGTAACGATATCATCTTCAAGAACGTTTTGACTAAGAGACTGGCTGTCTATCTCAAAAAGAATAGTATCGGTATATCCCCAAGATGTTTTAGTAACATTTATTCTATAAGTATCACCTGTAGCTTGAATTATTTCACCTGTGAGAGTAACTTTTTCACCTTCAAGTCCATTTTTATCTCTTGCTATTTCTTCGTATGTTACTACCCTACATAATGCTTTGTACTCTGATTCTGAATACTGTTGAGCTTCTTGTTTAATTTCTGCGTTTTTTTCAGCATCGTTATATCCTTTAAAAAAAGCACTACACGCCCCGCTAAATAATAGCAAAAATAAAACGACTATAACGCAAGCAAAAGCTGCTAACAAGCCTGATCCTTGTTTTTTACGACAATAAGGGCATATTTTTGCTTTTTTATCTATACGCTGTTTACAGTATTTGCAGATTTTAGAATATCTTTGTTGATATACAGGCTGCATAGGTTGCTGCTGACGTACTTGTGTTTGTCTCATCTGTTGAACTTGCTGAGGCTGATTATACTGCTGTTGCGGATTGATTTGCGGTTGAGGCGAAGGAGAATTTTGTTGCGATACCTTAAAACCACATACATTGCAAAACGTGCTATTATCTGGAATCATATTATTACATCTGCTACAATACATAAATGCCCCTCCTTTTTTAGAACAAGCTAAATTAATATAACAATTTGTATATACTTATTTTATCATCAAATGATATGGCACATCAAGAAAAATAAACATAATTTACGATTTATCTATAAAAATCGGCGTAAGCAACAACGATAGTGCATTTGTTTTGTAGCTTCCGTACACATATCTGTGTTACAAATTGTATATAATAACTGATATATTCCGTATAATATAGATAACCAATTTTATAACATTGTTTTGGATTCATTATATTTAAAAGTTGACAATATATAGCAATAACCGCCTACACACATAACATAGTGTAGGCGGTTACCTTTAGGTGGTTTATTCTTTTGGTATCTGGATTTCTTTTAAATCAAATGAATACCCTTTGCTTTTATAGTATTCAAGTATATCATTAAAATAATCATTTATAGTTTTTTCATCAACTGATTCAGTAATAACTTGATCATTACTATCTCTCCTGCCTTCGCTATTGATGCGAGTACACTCTGTAACCTTTCCTTTCTCAAGCTTAACTCCAAATGAAAATACTTTATAACCAGATGTCGGTGTATTTCTTATTACAAAAATCTGATTTGAAGGTATTTTATTTTCAATTTCTTTCCAACACCCAGAAGATAATATTCCTGTCTCACCTTTATCAGTGCATTTATATTCTTTCAAAAACATGCCGTCTTTAGGCAGTAATACATATATTTTGTCGATGTACTCTCTATCTGAAATTAATTCACACCGTTCCATTATTGCTTGAACATTTTCATCTGTTAATTGGCTTTCACGAAGAATATTAGTTGTAATTTCATCTGTACTGATTTCATATACCTTAGTATCAGATTCAAACATATATCCCATTTCTTTAAGATCATCTTCGTATTTTGAATAATCAGCTTTTGCTTCAATTACAATTTTATCTAAATCAGCTGTTTTTACTATACAATCATAGTCTATCTTATTATTGTAAGTTGATTCACTTGTATTATAGAACAAGCTGATATTTGACGGATATGAATCACTAAATTCAATTGTTATATTTTCAAAAACGTCAACCATTGTATACTTATCATCTTCAACTGGACTTGTAGGTGCTTCTGTTGTAATCTTCGGTTTTTCTTTTATTTTACTCTTTGATTTTTTCTCTGGCTTATCACCGCAAGAGCTAAGACTTAATACTGCCGCTAATGCTATAACTATAAATAATGACTTTTTCATAATATACCTCCTGTTGCATTTAGAATAGCATATTATTTAATAATTGTCAATCGGCATACTGGAGAAAAGAAAAGGCTATAAATCCACTTATTTGACATAAGAGTAAAAATGTGCTATTATAGCACATTTTCATACGAATCAATAATAAACAACGCTCTCAATAGTAAAAGAACAATCATTTCAATCGTTGTAATTTGAGCATAGACGGAATTATTCATAAGAAGTACTCTGTATAGTTCTAGTATCTTCTATGCCTTCAAATAATTTATTATTTTTTTATATCCTCGTCGCTAATACTTCTTTAAGAGTGATTTTATATACCGCTTTATACACTTCAAAGATCTATTTATAGGCATATAATCTTGAAGCTATTCACATCATTTAAATTTTACCGCAATAATTGATAAAATGACTATAGATGAAAAGATATGACTTGTTTTTTATAAATTGAATTGTTATAATAATATTTGTGATTTTGATATTTGAAAGTATCTATGTTACTTTTGATAAAGCTCGATTTGCTTATATATTTAAGCGTAATTTAGGAGGGATTTATGATTAAATAATTTCAATCCAAAATACTTATATTATATTAATTGAATCAGGAGGAAAAAATGTTAAAACGAATTATATCTGTTTTTTTAAGCACAGTAATGTGCACATCATTGATCAATACAAATGTTGCGATGAAGTCTGGAGTTGCTGAAAATAGTAATGTCAGCAAGCCAGAGATTGAATCGGATATTGAAATCACAGGAACAAATTCATTAGCAAGGTATATAAGCAATCTTGCTAATAATCAAAATAAGCATACTTCATCGAAAGCAACACCAGATTCAGAGAGATTTGAAATATCAAATTTAGAATTTGATGATACTACAGGGGCTTTTATTGTAACATCTTCTCAATCATTGGATTGCAGAATAAAAATTGATATAATCAATGAAGATACAAACAAATTGATAATTACACAAAATCTGCCTATCAAGTCGGGGATATACAGTCAAACAGAAGGAAGGATAGCTGTTTCAGAACTTCCTCAATATTATATCATAAAGACATACATTATTGGAACCATAGGTAATATAATAAGTAATGAATTCGTTGATAAATCTCACACAAAGGTAAGACAAAAGATTGCTACTACTGATATATATGACTTCCAGCCCGAAAACATTATTAATTTAGATGAATGTGACGAAACAAATTTTATGGTTTTAACTGATGATACTGTAAAAGCAGAAGTATCAAATGAGCATAATCTGTTTATTTCTGCTGACTATGATAATAATGTTTTCAAGCTTCAGAATGCAGATGATACAGTAAAGAACATAAAAAAGGGGCAGTTCTTTTATTATCAACCTAATAATGAAGACATAATTGCAATTTCTGTTGATGAAGTATCAACAGAAGATGATATTACTACTATCAAGGGCAATAGCGACATAGAGGATATGTTTGAATTCATTAAAATTGAATCTACCGTCAGCACGGAAGATTCAACCTGCGATAATTCGAAAACAGGTATTGGATATGAATATCAGAATAATACAGAAACGGGAGAATGTGAGATAGTATTTGACCCTGATGACGTTTCGTATAAGATTTCTCAAGAAATGCTGCAGTATAAAGAAGGCGTCAACGAAAATACTACATATAATGCCTCATTGGACTTAGGCGGAAAGGGCATAAAAGTTGGTAATGATACGGACAACAACAATCCGGTTACAGTAAATATCGTTCCGATAATAAAAGCTTCTTTTACAGTGACAATTAATCACTATTTTACATTTGATTACTGTGAATTGGAACTAAAGAAAACGATGAGCTGTACTTTTGGAGTAACACTGCAGAAAAAATTAGATCTTGTGAAAGCATTAGAACTTGAACTTGGAAGTATAATGATTCCAACCCCTATTGCAGGCGTTTCAATATGTTTAACTCCTAAATTAGTTGGAGAACTTTCAGCAGCCGTTGAACTGACGCTTACTATTTCTGATATAAGTGGTTTTGTTTATGAAAAAGATGGAGATGAAAGCTCATATAATCGGATTTATAAAGTAGAACCTGCTAAACTATCAGTGAAAGTCAAAGGAACTATATACATTGGTTTCAAAGTGGAGTTAGCAGTTGCTTTTGCAAATCCCAAGGCCGTTTCAGTAGCTTTGACAGGAGAAATAGGATTAAAACTAAAAGGCGAATTGGCAGATACCCTGTCTGTTGACGGCAATGGTGTTTCAGGAACAACAAATATAATATGCTGCCATAATTCTTCTGCAGATTCTGTTCATGTTTGCACAACATGCTTAGCAGGAGATGCAAGTTTAGTTTATAAAGTAGGCGCGAAAATAACTATATTTACGTATGAAGTTGGCATTACCATTGCGGAAATAACCAATAAATTGACGGACTGGTATCTTTCGCTTGGAAAATTGAACCCATCATCAATTACCAGTCAGGCATTTGTTAATGAAGATGATCTCTTTTCAGATAACATAAGTCAGTTTGCTGAATTTGGACTTGGTAAATGCCCGAATAAAGCTTACAAAGTTACGCTTACCTATGATATAAATGATCCTTCCAATAAAGAGAAAGATTCAGAGATTTCAGAAAATGATAAGATATCTCTTACAATAGATGGATTCAAGATCCCTGAAACCTCAGCAGCAAATACATATACGTTCTATTGTCGTGATGGTTCGTATACAGCAACGCTTACAGTGGGCTCTAATAATTATACAAAAAAGTTTACTGTACACGGAAAAAAGAAAGTTGTATCAATCTCGGATAAAGGCAGTTCCGATTCCGACAGTGATGTAGCAGAAGAAACAACGACTGATGTATCACAATCTAATGAAATTAAATTTCCTGAAATGCCTTCTGAAACAGCGCCAAAAAAACCAACTCCTATTCCGAATACTGTTGAAATGATACAGCTTGGTGAACAAATAGTAGGTTTCGTTTATGATAATGGCGTAATGAATGTATATGGCTGTGGAGATATGTATGATTTTTCTTCAAGTCCGATAAGTAAAAGAACATTAGTTAAAAAAGTTTTTATCAGAAATGTTGACGATGATAATAATGAGGTGATAACATCTATCGGTGATCATGTTTTCGATGGCTGTTCAGAAATGACCGAGATAGAAATGCCAAATACTATTAAAAGAATTGGTAATTATTCTTTCAGTAATTGTAGTTCCTTGGATAAGATAATATACAATCATAATAATCCAGAAACTGAATGTAAGCTTATACTTCCCAAGAATACAACATCTGTCGGCGACTACGCTTTTTATAATTGTACTTCATTCAATGAATTAGTTATTACAGACAGTGTTACCGAAATTGGTTCATATTCTTTTGCAAACTGCAGTAATTTAATAAACATTACATTCCCTAAATCATTAGCAAATATCGGTTCCTACGCTTTTGCTAATTGTATTAATCTTACAGAAATAACAATTCCTGAAACAGTGAAAAATATCGGTGATTGCGTATTCTATAACTGCTTTGCAATAGAAACTGCTGAAATATATGGTGGTGCAGATGGAATAGGACTACATGTATTTAATAGATGTAAGGCACTTAAAGAGCTTACACTTCCTTTTGCTGGTTTTAGTAAAGAGTCAGTTGATAATCCAGAAGTAGTCAGTGAAATATCTGCTTATTTTGATAATTGCGAAAACGGTGATTCAGATAATTATCTTAATATAGGCAATGCACATGGTGGAGCAGTGTTAGTTCCTAAGTCACTTAAAAAGATAACTATACTTGGTGGGAATAGAATTCCAGATTGTGCATTTTTTAACCTTAAAGGTGTAGAAATTATTGAAATTCCTGAAACAATAACAGAAATAGGAAATCATGCTTTCGAAAACTGTACATCATTAAAAATCAACTATATCACAAAAGACGCAAATGGTATAGAGAAAAAAGAGTTCAGAATTCCGAAAAGTATTAAAAGTATAGGTGAGAATGCATTTATCAATTGTAGTTCAGCTGAATTCGGAGATATCGAATTCCCGAATACTCTTACATCTATAGGTAAAAATGCTTTCTGTGGCTGTAAAGGTATCACAAGCGTTAAAATCCCTAAATCAGTAAAAACCATTGGTGAATCTGCATTTAACAACTGCTCTGCAATAGAAACTGCTGAAATATATGGTGGTGCAGATGGAATAGGACTACATATATTTAATAGATGTAAGGCACTTAAAGAGCTTACACTTCCTTTTGCTGGTTTTAGTAAAGTATCAGCTGATAATCCAGAAGTAGTTAGCGAAATATCTGCTTATTTTGATAATTACGAAAACGGTGATTCAGATAATTATCTTAATATAGGTAATTCACATGGTGGAGCAGTGTTAGTTCCTAAGTCACTTAAAAAGATAACTATACTTGATGGTAGCAGGATTTCCGATTATGCATTTTTTAACCTTAAAGATGTAGAAATTATTGAAATACCTGAAACAATAATAGAAATAGGAAAACATGCATTTGAAGGCTGCACTTCAATGAAAAATGGTTATATTCCTGAAGGGATTAAAAGTATAGGTGAGAATGCATTTATCAATTGTAGTTCAGCTGAATTCGGAGATATCGAATTTCCGAATACTCTTACATCTATAGGTAAAAATGCTTTCTCTGGCTGTAAAGGTATCACAAGCGTAAAAATACCTGAAACAGTAACTACCATCGGTGAATCTGCATTTAATAACTGCTCTGCAATAGAAACTGCTGAAATATACGGTGGTGCAGACGGAATAGGGCTCTATCTTTTTAATGGATGTAAGTCGCTTAAAGAACTTACACTTCCTTTTTGGGAATTCAGTAAAGAAATAGTTGATACAAATGTTGTAACTAATGAAGTATCTTCTTATTTCCATACAAACGGAGATAGTGCTCCTGATGAGTTTCTTAATATAGGTAATTCACATGGTGGAGCAGTATTAGTTCCTAAGTCACTTAAAAAGTTAACTATTCTTGAGGGAGATAGAATACCTACCAATGCATTGCTTAGAATGGTAGGAATAGAAGAAATACATCTTCCTCAGAATATTACGGAAATATCTGATAATGCCTTTAAAGGGTGTAGCGGTATAGAAAACGTTTACTATCCTGATACAAGAGAAAAATGGGAGAAAAATGTTATTATCGGAACTAATAACGAAGCTATTGATGGCAAAGTTAGATTCACAAATGATAACGGCAGCAACGTTACAACTGCTGTGACAACAGTTTCTAATAAGAATACAACTACTACATCAACCGTTGCAACAACATCTGCAAACAAGACTACTGCGACTACTACATCATCTACTGCAACAACATCTACAAGCAAGGCGGCGTCAACTAATACATCAACTACTGTAACAGCATCTGCAAGCAAGGCTACTTCGACTACTACATCAACTACTGCAACAACATCTACAAGCAAGGCTACTTCGACTACTACATCAACTACTGCAACAACATCTACAAGCAAGGTGACGTCAACTACTACATCAACTACTGCAACAACATCTACAAGTAAGGCAGCTTCGACTATTACATCAACTACTGCAACAACATCTACAAGTAAGGATACTTCAACTACTTTATCAACGTCAACAAGTACGCCTATTACAACTTCTAAACTTACCAAAATACTCATCGGTAATACTGAAATATCCGGAGATAAAAATAGTCAAGGTGCAACATTAGAACTTAATGGTAAGAACAGCAAGGGCGAACCTGTTTCATTTACAGATGGACAGCTTAATGTTGGAAAAGACGGTACAGCAATCAATAGTACAGGAACAAGTCTTGTATGGATGCCTGGTTCTGATAAAATAGAAGTAAACCTTGAAGACGGTACCTATACTCTTAAAGAACTTGTAGCTTCAGATGAAAGTATTGTAGCTGAACCTGTAACGTTTACTGTTAAAAATGGAAAAATCGAAACTGAAAATACCAATGCTTATTCAATTACCATAGTAAATGAAACTGATAACATAACTACTACAAGCACAAGTAAAGTTTCGCCTTCAACAACTCCAACAACATCAAAAACTACTATTACTACAGTAATTGCACCTGTTTCATCAACTTCAACATCAAATGTTGTTATAGGCATAACCACTTCAAGTAACAATTCAAAGCCAATCTCTACTACTTCTGCAAGTATCATAACATCTACTACAACGTCAACAGTTGTTTCTCTTGCTACAACAACTATACCTGCTGCAAACAGCACTTCCGAGCCAGTTTCTGCTGCTACTACCACAACAAAGATTATTACATCGACTACTACAAATAATAGTTCTGCATCTGGTTCAAGCACTACTACAACAGGGAATGTTACTACTCAAGTAACTACAACAACTACATCAACGGGAACTACAACAACCAATGGTTATCCTCTCGGCGATGTAAACAATGACGGTCTAATAAATGCTGTTGACGCTTCTACCGTTCTAACTTATTACGCAATGATCTCTACAAACAAAGATGGTGGATTTGATGATAATCAGAAGGCTGCAGCTGATGTAAATCACGATGGCTTAATTAATGCAGTGGATGCTTCGTGTATTCTCGCATACTACGCTTATACATCAACTACCAAGGAAGATATTTTATCATTAATCGAATTCATCAATATCAACTAAATAAAATAAATAGAAAGGACAGCTGCCAAAATTTGGAGCTGTCCTTTCTGAATTATTTATTAAACTCAGCCTTAATTTCCGCCTTATACTTATAATAAGTGTTTCGGCTTATATTAGCCAATTTGCAGCACTCTATGTCATTCAGTGTTCCCCCGAATGTTTTGCAGTGCTTCCTGATCAGCTCCTTTGCCGGGGCTTCTTTTTTTATGTTCAGCTTAATGCCTTTTGTGTTACCAATCTGTTTACCATTGAGCCGAGCTGTCTCGATACCCTCTTTTGTTCGCAACCGAAGATCCATAATCTCTTTCTCTGACTGCTCAAATGCAAGCTCTATGTACAGGTTGTTCCTGTCATCAAGTACTGAGAAGGTGAAGTTACCCTCAACAGTCTCAGACATATATTTCAGACTTTCAAAGTCGAGTTTTCCCTGCTTCTCAATAAGTTGACAAGCGGCATAGCTGTCTGTCTCGATATGGGTATCGGGTATGAGCTTCTCCTTTCTCAGCTCTTTATGCCAGCAATATTTCTTCATGCATATCTGTGTCAGTGATATAGTCCAAGGAACTATCTACCATTTTTATAACCTCCTAAAACAATACATTTAAACGGAATGACAAAACAGCTTCTTCTATAACGAAGAACAAAAACGCTCGGGCTTTCATCAGGTTCGGGCGTTTTTTATTGAGCTTATCCCAAATTCTGTGTAAACGAAAATAGTGCAATAAAAGAGTGTGTGATAAGACCGATTGTGGAAGCAGTCGGTCTTATCTGCATAATAGCCGCCTCACGTACAACTGACATATTAATACGTATCTTTATACAACGAAACGAATAATAAATCAAATGAGAGTTGATGGATTATACTGCTTGAAAATGAATCAAAAGATGCCTTCCCTTTGAGCATAGCCATGAACTGAGTAAAAATGGGGAACATTGTTTTTATTAGTGGAGCAAAAGCCGCAATCAACGTAAAATCGGAAGATAATATTGCTTTTTCAGTATAACTATGATATAATGTATGTAAAGATTTACTCAGGATTCTTCGCATTTTCATCAACGAATGACACATACTGCTGCCGTATCGTACAAGTGCAGTTTTCACGTATAGTCCTTTAGCATCTGAAAGAAACAGGCATTGACCGTGAAGCACTCCGTACAGGCAAGGGCTGCGGTAAGATATATAAATACGGGCTGAGTTATCAGGTTATGTTTACGGGGGTTAAGAAATAATGGATTCGATAAAAACAATAAACACCAATAGAAGCGCTTACTGGGATAATATGAAAGGTGTGCTAATGCTTTTGGTGGTATTCGCACACATCTTGTTTCAGCTTCAGGATTATTCGGATACGATAAACAGTACCGTAGATTACATATATATGTTTCATATGCCGGCGTTTGTTTTTATTTCAGGCTTCTTTGGAAAAAGTGAACGCTCGCACAGCTTTGAAAGCATTATCAAGCTTGTTTTTCTCTTTTTTATTTTCAACAGCATAATAGGCTTCATCTACGGATTTAAATCCCTATTGCAGCCGATGTTCTCTTATTGGTACCTTATCGCACTGATCGCATGGCGGCTTACTGCACATCATATTGCAAAATTCAAGGATATCAATCTAATACTTTTTATCATCGCATTGTTTGCAGGTTTTTACTCTTCTATTGACAATACGTTTTCAGCAGCGAGGATCATCGGCTTTTATCCGTTTTATATGAGCGGCTATCTGCTGTCAGCGGAAAAAAGTGATAAGCTATGCCGGAAGAAATATACTAAAAAACTGCTGTCAGGCTCACTTTGTTTGATCGGTTCAGCTGTTTTAATGTATATCGGGTATCACTTTTTTTATTATACCGACAATGCGCTTCAGATGGCAGCATATGAAGATTCGGTAGATGCTTTTGGCAGGATCGTGCTTTACGTGATCGCTTTCCTTGCGATATATGCACTAAGATGCTTTACGCCGCAGAATAAAATTCCTTTTATCACAATGTTTGGACGGAATTCTTTATGGATATATGTTTTTCACAGACCTTTCACCTTATTGATAAGTGATCATATAAAAGGTGTTGGAACCGGCTATATAATGATGATTTCCGTAATATCAGCGCTTGCAATATGTTTGATCTTCGGCAATGACTTTATCTGCAAGTATTTTAAGCATTTTATGGACGGCGGAGCTGCAATATTCACATCGGACAGAGGAAAAAAGACTTCTTTCTCACAGATAGCTGCGCTTATGGTTTCACTTGGCTTTATAGTATCTGCTCTTGTAAAATCATATGCAGGTGTGAGCAAAGCCGACATTATAAAGCTGATAAAAGGGGAATATAATGGAGATGATGAAGCGAAAAATACCGAGAACGACTATGGCGAAGAGGCTATCTACCCGATAATGACTGATGAACAGGAAAAGGAATTCAATAATGCGTTCCGTATAACTTTTGCTGGAGACCTGATACTGCTTGAAGATCAGGTAAAACGTGCATACAACGGCAGTGAATATGACTTTACAGATGTTTTTGAATATGCACAGCCATATATTTCCTCCGCTGATTATGCAATAGGTGTATTTGAAGGTCCTATGGCAGGCGAAAAGGCAGGGTATACCTCAAGCAATTTTAATGACGGAAAAGAGCTATATCTCAATTTTCCCGATTCTTTTGCATCAGATGTCAAAAAAGCTGGCTTTGATCTTGTGACTACTGCCAATAATCATCTTCTTGACAAAGGCGAGGAAGGAGCCCTCAGAACGATAGATATTCTTGATAAGATCGGTCTTGACCATACAGGTTCTTACAGATCTGCTGAGGATAAGGAAGAAAACCGTGTGAAACTGATAGAATGTCAGGGGATAAAAATGGCAGTTCTCTCTTATACATACGGAAGCAACCATATTAACGACAACTGGCTGATAGACGGCAGATATTCCTATCTGACCTCTGTCATATCCGATACGGAGGGAGAGCGTTTTGAAAAGCTCAGACAGTCGGTTGAAGAAGATTTCCAAAAGGCACGGTCTATGTCACCTGATCTGATCGTAGTCTTACCGCATATCGGCACTCAATTCTCAAATGAGGCAGACGAGACTCAGAAAAAATGGTTTGATATTTTCATAGAGAATGGAGCGGATATCATTCTTGGTGATCATCCTCATGTAGTTGAACCTGTACAGATAAAAAACAACAATGGAAAAAATGTATTTATCAGTTATTGTCCAGGAAACTTTGCGAATATCTATCGTGAGGATCAGGGTGATACAAGTATGCTGATAGATGTTTACATTGACCGTGATACCAAAAAAGTGATCGGAGGAAGTATTGTTCCGCTGTATACACACGCAAGGGCAGATGGCAATTACCGTGCAGTTCCCATACATGAGATCATGTTCAACAAAGAACTGAGGGAGTAGCTTACCACTGATGATATCGACAAAGCAGCCGTGTCCAATGCACTTATAACCAATGTGGTATTCAGACACGAAATGGATATTTCGTCCGTTACAGAGCGCTATTACTTCAACGAAAACGGTTTTATCCGTTCCAAGGCTGAGGGACTGGACATAACGGGAGAAATGAAGTCAGGTGTCCTTTACTCAGCTATGAAAAAGGCTGATTCGATATGCTTTATCGGCGACAGCGTTACTGAAGGAACAAAAAACGGCGGCTGTCCGTGGTATGAACCGATAGAGAAATATTTTAAGGACAAACAGATCATGAATTACTCAAAAGGCAGCTGTACTGTGTCTTATATGACAGAACGCGCCGATAATATCCCAAAGGCTCAGCTCTATGTTATCGCTCTTGGTACAAATGATGTGAGATACCGCGATGATGCAGTTTGCGCAATGACTGCGAATGATTATATACTGGAGATCGAATCGCTCAGATCAAAGCTGTCAACGCTATCGCCCGATTCAGACTTCGTTTTCATTGCACCGTGGTATTCCACAGACGGAGATCCGTTCTGTTTGCTTTCTTTTGCAGAAAAAACTGACCTGAACGATGAATACTCTTCAGCGCTTGAACAATACTGCAAAGAGCATTCATACAGTTTCATAAATGCTAATACCTATATCAGAGACAAACTTACTGTAATGCCTGATAAGACCTATCTTCTTGACCACATACACCCGAATGCTTCAAAGGGAGTTGTAATGTATTCCGAAGCAGTTCTGTCGTATCAAGAATAAGAAAACAGACAGCTCCCGATATGGGAGCTGTTTTCTCTTCTGTTTATGTGAGCATTTAATTGACTTATAAAATACAGAAAAATATTAAATGCTATCGGTGATACAGAAATTGAGCTTTCACGTTTTTATTCTTTGATATTCTTGACTTTTGTGCCGATATGCTGTAAAATAAAGGTATCATTTCAAGCAATGACACACGGAGGGGTATTAAAATGAATATTATCAAAAAAGCAATGTCAGTTCTTGCAGCTGCCGCAGTTCTTGCAGTCGGCTCTGCTGCGTCTGCTATAGCTGCAACTACAGGCGATCTTAACAACGACGGCGTCATCGACTCATTCGATCTGGTATTATGCCGAAAGAACCTGATTACCATGTTTTCGGGCGTACAGGCTGATATGCTGGGCGATATCGACGGCAACGGCTCTATCCAGATAAACGACCTTGTACTGCTTCAGAAGTATGTGCTGGGTTAGATAAAGGAATTCCCGCAGGCATCAGCTGCGACAACGACTGTTACTGCAACCACCACAACTTCTTCTGCACCTGTTGTTACTACAACTACAACTGTCAACAGCGGTGACAGCTACATGAAGAAAATGGCGGCGGATATTCATCTTCACGAGGACAGCTCCGTTACCGAGAAAAAGGGCGGTGTTGATTACGGAAAGATTGAGAAAAAGACCTATTACTCCAAGGACGCCGAGCGCGAAAAGAATCTCAATATCCTGCTCCCACCCGGCTATGACGATAGTCAGAAGTATCCCGTAATGTATGTTTTTCACGGTATTTTCGGCTCTGAGGACTCCATGACAGACGACAGCATGAAGATACAGACTATGCTGGGAAATCTCGTTGCTTCGGGCGAAGCTGAGAAAATGATAATCGTATTTCCGCAGATGTTCACCACAAAGGACAGAACCCTTTTCCCTGCATTTACAAATGAATCCTCACGGGCTTACGACGCTGTACGTGAAGACCTTGAAAACAGCATAATGCCCTTTATGAAGGAAAACTACTCGATAAAAACAGGCAGGGAGAATACTGCTGTTACAGGCTTCTCAATGGGCGGCAGAGAGGCTCTCTATGTTGGTGTCACCAGACCTCAGCTCTACGGCTATGTCGGCGGAGTTTGTCCTGCTCCCGGTATATTCCCAACTGTCGACGGCAATATGACTCATGAGGGCTGTATGTCACCCAGCGAGTTCTGCTTCGGTTCAGCTCCGAGCCCATATGTGCTTATGATAACCTGCACGCGGTTTGACGGTACTGTAGGCGACGCTCCCGAGAGCTACCACAAGGCTCTTGAGCAGAACGGCGTTGAGCATATCTGGCATGAGCTTACCGACGGCGACCACGGTTCCATATCCGTAAGAGCGCATATGTATAACTTCCTGAGATACGCATTTAAAGCATAACTAACAAAGAGGCTCATTTGAGCCTCTTTTTCACTTGTTTTGAGAATTGCCTTTATGAGAAAAAGCTGATACACCTGCATTTTCAGGGAATAAATGAATAATTCTGAACGCAGGCAAACGCGATGTATTGCATTATTTTTTATATAATGCTATAATAAATATCTGCGGTACACAAGCCGTATACTTCATTACTAAAGGAGCGATGAAAATGTCGATATGGAATCCGTGGCATGGCTGTCACAAGATAAGTGCAGGCTGTGCGAATTGCTACGTTTACCGCAGGGACGAAAGTATCGGCAAGGACGCTTCCATTGTTGCAAAGACTGGAGATTACGATCTGCCGCTGAAAAAGAACCGTCAGGGACAGTACAAGCTGACCGATGAGGACGGCATTGTATTTGCCTGCATGACGTCGGACTTCTTCCTTGAAGACGCCGATGAATGGCGGCAGGGCTGCTGGGACATGATACGTCAGCGTCAGGATCTCCATTTTCACATTATAACCAAGAGGATAGACCGCTTTGCTCAGTGCATACCGTCCGACTGGGGAGACGGCTGGGACAATGTTACCATATGCTGCACCTGTGAAAATCAGGACAGAACTGACTACAGACTGCCGATATTTCTGAGTCTGCCCATAAAGCATCGCGAAGTCATCTGCGAGCCCATGATAGGGGAGATAAACATGGAAAAGTACCTTGCAAAGGGACTTATTGAGCACGTCAGCTGCGGCGGTGAATCGGGCGATAATGCTCGTCCATGTGATCTCAGGTGGATACAGGAGGTTCGCCGTGAATGTATCCGCTGTGCAGTGCCATTCACGTTCAGACAGACGGGAGCTGTATTCATTAAAGACGGCAGGACCTATCATTTAGACCGAAAGCTCCACATATCACAGGCGAAAAAATCAGGCTACAGCTATATCCCCAATATGGGCATGGCAGACGCGATAAAATACAAGCTTCCTGACAGGGGAGCACTCTTTGCCAGACTAAGCAGGTCGGATTTCAGAAACAGATTCCATTTATCGGCAAAGGACAAGGCTTATGTTGCTGAAAAGGGAATTGATACCATACGAAGTCACGCACGGGATTTCGTTGAAAAGCGGCTGTCAGCGGAGAATCCCGAAAACGACGGCAAGCAGACTCCCATGAAAGGTCACCCTGTATTCATAGCGCAGCACGCAGCTGCCTGCTGCTGTAGGAGCTGTCTCGAAAAGTGGCATAATATCCCGTCGGGAAAGGTCCTGACAGAAGGGGAGCGCTCCTATATAGTAGATGTCCTTATGGACTGGATAGAAAGGGAAATGCACCTATAGGACTGAATCCAATACATATTATAAAAGGACGGCATGAAAGCCGTCCTTTTTTGCATTAACTATGAGTATTTCGTAACTGCCTGTGATATCGTTCAGTTGTTCAACTCCTGTACTACAGCCTTTCTGAGCTCTACCATGTCGAATATATCAGCTGTGCCGTCAATGTTCAAATCAGCCTGCACGGCTTGTTCCTGTGACATTATTTCCTTGCCGAGGATATGCTTTTGCAGTATAACAAGGTCTGCGACGTTTATAGAGCCGTCCTTATTGATATCACCCAGACTATAGCTTACAGGCGGTTCAACAGTACTTTTGCCCACAGCCATTACTATATAATTAACGCACTTATATGTCTGTCCGTTGCTGCCGAGGGATATCTTATCGCCTGCCTTTACGTCTTTTTTGTACATCATAAAGCTAACGTCGTTATCAGACGTGCAAAGCGTCCTCATCAGCGTATAATCGCTGAGCCAGTCGGGAACATTCTCCACACGGCTGTCCAGTCCCACATACAGGGACATATCGCTGCCTGCCTCAAATGTTGCCGCTTCACCTGTTGTGCCCTTTGCGTCACATGAGGTTAGAAGCTGCTCTGCGCCTTCGAGCTGGAGCTCTGAGAATTTGAAAGTTCTGTCACCGAATACAGGCGAGCCTACAGCCGCAGTTGATATCTGCCAGAAATCGGGATTTGCCTGTGAAGTGACCTGAACGTTTTTGAAGAGCTTGCCGCTGAGGGGGACAGCGTCCCTGCCGAACACGAAGCAGTCCAGATTTACAAGGAAGCCGTCGCCGCTCGTAAACTTTATATACAGGTCGTGAGTTCCCGTAAGCTTTGATATGCCTGCTTCTATCTCCTCAAATGTATCGAGGCTGCCGTTGCCTGCATAGTTTATTTTTGCCGCAAGAGAGCCGCTCATGCTGTCGAGATACAGCTCCATAACCGTTGGATTTCCTGCAATCTTAGCACTGAAGCTTTGAGCGCCGCTGCCGAAGTTTATTTTTTCGTACTTTACCCAGCTTCCGTTTGGGATATGGTCTATAACACCGAAGCCTGTTCCCTCCGTAGTCTCTATGCCGTTCTGATCGCTGAAATGCTCAGCTTCGATAGTCTCAAAGGCGGAAACTGTAGTTACAGGAGTGAAATTTCCGCCTGTAGGGGAGAGCTTCACAACGCCCTGTGGGAATGAATCCACGGTAAGGTCGTTTATGTAGTACTCGATGTTCATGTAGCCCTGACCGCAGTAGTCGCCTGCGTAGTCATCGGGATCGTTGGGATCAAGACCTCGTGCAAGCTCCCAGCTGTCGTCCATGCCGTCGTTGTCAGCGTCGGTTATTTCCTTTTTTGTAACAGGTGAGGGATAGCTGTAGGTCACGCCGCACTTGATATTGTACTTGCTGAGGTTGGCTTCTGAGCCGTCAAATGCCGCAGTACCGCTGCACTGTCCCGTGCCGTTCTTTGTATCGCTTGCGCACTGCTTGTCGATAGCTGTACGCTTATCGGGGGAGATACCGTTGCCTGCGAAGCTGATTACATGGTCGTAGGCAGCCGCCGCACTCTCGGCAGTATTTGCAGTGGACACATTCTCGCCGTTGATATTGATAGGGAATGAGGTGCCGCTGTACAGGTTGTTCTTGGATATGCCGATACCGTCCTTGACGGTGACTCCCGACCAGTTATCACCTGTAACGCTGTGGAATGAGCCATCCTTGTTGATAAGGCGGTTTCCTGCGCAGTATACCTTGAAATTCTCGGGCTTGGTAGTGCTGTCCACATACATATAGTGATAGCCGCCTGTGGTGGAGTTGCCTGCTTTCAGGGTATTATTGACGTAATTCAGGTGACCTATGGTGCCGTATGCGGTCTGATAGCCCCAGTCGTAGATGATATTGTTGGTGAAGTCCGCCGTGTACTGGTCAGGCACCTTGCCGCGGAAGTTTCTGGAAACGTTATGGATAATGAGGTTATGGTCAAAGGTCAGGTCGCCCTTGCCCATCATTATTCCGAATCCGTGGAGTCCCTTTTTGTGACCGCCCCATGAGTCCGCAGGACCTATGACGGAGTATTGCACGGTATAGTTGGTGTTATTGGAATAAAGTCCCCATTGCTCGTCTGTTGTCCAGCCCATGGAGCAGTGGTCGATTATGGAGTTTGAACCCTTTGCGCCGCCCCATGCGTCGTTGCCTGAGTCCGTGGAAGCATATGGACCTGGACGGGAGCTGATGTAACGGCAGATGATATTGTCTCCCGACATACCCATTTTGTAGTTTTTCAGCGTGATGCCCGAGCCGCCCGGAGCAGTCTGACCTGCCACGGTGACATTGCCTGAGCAAAGGATATTGCCCTTTAATTCGATAGTTCCGCTGACGTCAAAAACGACGATACGCCCCGATTTGCTTACGGCGTCGCGGAATGAGCCCTCGCCGCTGTCGTTGAGATTTGTAACGTGGTAGACCTCGCCGCCGCGTCCGCCTGTGGCATATTTGCCGCCGCCTACAGCTCCGGGGAATGCGAGGATACTGCCTGCGGCAGAAGCCGTCACAGCAGGACTGCCTATGGGAGCAATGCCCGAAGCTCCCGAGAAAACGGTGAGAATGCTGACGGCAAGAGCCGCCGCTCTTTTTAGTTGTCTGTTCATTTTAATATCCTCCCGAAAAAAGCCGATATTCTCTATATTAATATTATACATGATATTTCAAGCAATTTCAATGAAATATAGTACTTTTTAACTGCTTTTTGTGGGATATTTCACCTTGTGTCCTCATTTGCATACTTACTCTATAATAAAAAACGTGTTTTTTCATGAAAAACACGTTTTAGGGCTTTATTATTTTTCTTCGATAAATATTCCTGTCAGCTTCGGTACGTTGAATCGGCTGGTGAACAGTTCACATTTGCAGAGAAATTCGTAGAATATGTGTCTGCCCTGTCCTGAAAGAGATTCATAATTACCCTGACCTTTCGCAAGTATCACGTCGGAATTGTCAAGTACATTTTTCGCTTCATCGGGCAGCATTTCGTATATTGTTCCTGCAACAGCTTCACCGTTGGAGATTATCTCGGCTTCCGTATCAAGTCCCACATATTTTGCGTCCTCAGCGGTTGCGTCATTAAGAACATTGTCGCCGCGCAACATAGCTCTGACTGTCAGGTGAGGGAATCTCAATTTAAGCTGTTCAAGCATGAGCTTGTCGAGAACTATTTCTCCGCAGTTGTCACATATCAGCAGAAATGTCTTTGCATCGGTACATTCGCGGAGAAATGATACGTAGGTTTTTCTGTCATCTTCGCGCATTTCTGTATTGCTGAACAGTGAGAGAAATTCGTCGCGGTCTACGCTGTTCATAGCTCCGAAGTCTATGTAATTGCCTGCCCGTGACATCATCATCGCCTTTGCCAGCGGTTCTTCCGCGGAGTTTATCTCATGCCGCAGACTATCCTCCATAGCAAGGACAAGGTCGTTGTACTGTTTCTTGATAGCACCGTAATCTGCGCCCTTACCGAAGTACCTGACGTGCACCTTATTGAAAAGGTATACCATGTATGGACTGGTATCAGTTTCTTTTCGGTTGTCAAGGAGCGCTTTTATCTCGGCAAGGTATTCGGTATTATCAGTCTTGTTTTTCTGGCGGTTATACAAGCATTCAGCGCAGCTCTGTGATATTCTCATATTTTTCTCCTTAATTCTTTCAGATAATAATATTATATCAGAATAACATCGTCAGGTCAACCAATGACACAGAAAAGCATTAAGCCCGAAAGTGATCCGTGAGGACCTCTTTCGGGCTGTATTTAAAGTGTGATACCTGAAACGCTTGTTAATTAACCTTTGATAGTGCTGCGGATAACTTCGAAGCGCTTGAGGATAAAGTCGATAACGGAAACGCTGTTGTTACCGAACATTCCGCCGCCTCCGCCGCCGCCGTTCCAGTTGAAACCGCCGCCGAAGCCGCCTTCAAATTCCCAGCTCTGCTCAAAGTCTGCTGAACCTTCCGCTGCGTCGGGCTCATCAGAATTGAACTGGAAGTTCCACTGATTATTGCCCTGCTGTCCGCCCCAAGGGTTCTGCTGTCCCTGCTGAGGATTCTGCTGCTGTCCGCCCCAAGGGTTCTGCTGTCCCTGCTGTGGGTTCTGCTGCTGACCGCCCCATGGATTCTGCTGTCCCTGCTGTGGGTTCTGCTGCTGTCCGCCCCATGGATTCTGCTGACCGCCGCCTACCTGAAGTCCGTTTGCGCTCTTGGTAGTTGAAGTTACGAACTGGTCTACAGAGAATGCGAATCTTGGATCAGCCTCAACGTGAGGACGTATCAGCTGAGAATAGTTTGCAACGTACTGCTCGATATTCTTGTAGTAATTCATTATCTCGTTTACATAGCCTACGTACAGATCGTAATACTCAGGGATCTGGAGAAGCTTTGCAAAAGGACGGTTGTCAACTGTTGCGTTGTAAAGGCTTGTATTGATGTCTGAGTTTACAGAGCTTGCACCGTCCATGAATATGCCGAGACAGAGGTTGTAGTCCCAGCCTACGAAATAGTGCTTGCCGCCTGTGTACATGAGGTAGTAGTTGTGTGCCAGTGAGCCGTTATAGCTGTCATAGTTGCACATTACGGAGTTTACTGCAAATCCTTTAAGGAAGCTCGGAACGTCCATAATGTCCTCTATGAACTTATAGTCTGAAGTGGTGACCTTATTGATAGCTGTTTTGAGCTCCTCAAGGTGCTGGAGCTGTTCGTCGGTTCCAAATTTAAGGTCGAGGTTGCTTACAGGCATATTATTGGTGAAGGTACTGTAGCTGTCGCCTCCGCCCATGCCGCCCCACATACCGCCGCCGCCTGCCTGATTACTTCTTTCGGTAGCCTTGTAGAGGTTGGAGTCATCGTCGATAGCATAGCGCTCAGCAAGTGTAGTGCCGGGCTGCTCAAGAGCATAGTAGAAGCTGTAGAGCTTGCCGTTTAAGTACATATCAGAGTAGCTGCTCTTGGGAGCTACACCGTCTATAGTGTACATTGCGTCGTAGCAGATAAGGTCTCTCATGCATGAAGCGTCTGAATAGAAGTTGTTCATGCAGAATTCTGTAAGACCGTGATAGTTGTTGAGCTTTTCGTATTTATCCAGCTTGAAGCGGAAGCTGTATTTGCCGTTGTTTACCATCATACGTGAGCTGTTGCCCTTGGTTCTGATACCAACGTTCTTGATCTCCTCGCCGTCGATAACGAGGTCGCAGGGATACCATTCTTCCTTCTGAGCAGCTGCCATAAATGCGTTCCAGTCGCTTTCGGACATCTTGACATCTATCTTATGTACCTGACTAAGGTCGAAGAAGCTGCTGTAGAGCTGTTCCTCGTTCTCCATGTCGTTGTTTACGTCCTTGTATGCAGCAGGCTTGCCGCCCTTGAATGTGCTGCCTGAGCTGTGCTTCTGCTTGATACCGCCTGCGAAGAGCTTATAATCGCCGCTGCCTATCTCAGGAGAAGAAACTATAGCGTACTTATACTTCTTGGCTGTATTCTGGTCGAAGAGCACCTTGTTTGAGGAATCGGTAAGAGTGATAGGATTGTTCTTTGACCACTCCTTAGCGAAGTCTATCACAAGAGTGTTCTGCTCTGTAGATGTAAGGTTCTCGCACTGGTTGTCTGTAGCTGTAGCGAGGAGCTCGCCGCCTGTGATACCGATAGTGCCTGCGCTTGTAAGACCTCTGTCGCCGAATGCAGCTATCTTGCCGCCTGAGATATTGAGAGCAGTTTCTGCCTGTATAGCGTCATTGCCGCACTTGATATTTATTTCGCCGCCTTCGATGTCAACATTGCCCTTAGATGATTTGATACCGTCGCCTTCTGAATTGATATTGAGCTGACCGCCCTTTACGAGAACGGAAGATTTGCCCTTTACAGCATCGTTAGCTTCTGTCAGGTTAAGAGTGTCGATATTTGTAATACCGCCTGTGAACTTGATGTCGTTGTTGCAGACGATAGCGGGCTGAACGTTTGCGGTGATATTGAGGACACCTGTGCCAGCGTCGCCGCCCTTGATAGTGAGGTCGTCCTTGGCTTCGATAACAGCGTTTGTCTGATCGTCGCCGCCGTAAGGTGAAGTACCGTCGGAAACTGTATTCTCTGTGCCGTCAGCAAGAGTGATAGAAGTCTTGTCAGCGTTCTTGATAAGAACAGCAGGAGCATTCATACCAGTGATATTTACCCCGTTGAATACCAGCTTGACTGTGTCGGGATCAGCCTTGTCGTCGGGAACTTCAACGTATATCTGTCCGTCATTGAGAGTACCGTCGATAGTGTAATTACCTGAATGTGAGATAGTTACCTTAGAGCCGTTAGCCTCGGCGTACTTGCCCTCTACCTGGATAGAAGAGCCCTTGAGGTGTATCTTGGTATCTACGTCCTCCTTGGGGAGAGTTGTAACTGTCTCCTTTGGAGCTGTTGTGGTAGCTGTAGTAGTTGTCTGTGTTTCGGTAACAGTGGTAGTTGTGGTGCTGCTCTGTACATTGCTGCTGTAGCTCTCGGGCAGTTCGCTTATCATGCCGAGGAGATAGCGCTGTACAGAGAGAGCGTCGTTTGAGGTGAGACCGTTGCCGCGCTCTGAAACGTCGGCTAATTCTGCGCCTTCAGCGGTGAGGTGCTTTTCGTTTGTGCCTGTAGTGCCGTACTTTGAAGGATTAGCCAGAGACTGCATAATGAGCACGCAGTCGGACATATCCACAGTGCCGTCAAGATTGGCGTCGCCGTACAGCTTGTCAGCTGCCGAGCCGCTGAGCGTTACCGCCGCAGCCGAGCCGACGATACAGGCAGAAAGTATGCCTGCGATCAAGCTTTTCTTCTTCATTTTAATTCCTCCTAAAAATAATAACTTGAAGTCGGTATTAATTCGTCGTTAATATATGATTACATAATAATGAATAAATCTTAAAATAATCTTAAACTTACCTTAAAAGAGCTGTTTTTTACAGCATTATGTTCAGAAAAAACGCAAAATGGTGTAATTGGTCTATTTAAATTTGCTGTTGGTTAAAAAATAAGCGCAGCAGAACAAGCTGCTGCACTAATTTAATAAATAATATTTAAATAATTTCAAAAAACTCAGGGTGTTTATCGAGCATGATCTCTGCTGCCTTATGTGCCTGCTCGGACATTTCCTCTATCGAGAATATATACACGTCACCATATGTCATGAAAACTCTTGTGAGCCTTGTGTCCATCATTTTGAATTCGCCGCTCTGAGTTTTGAATGAGAATGGCAGCTGAAAATATCTTGCTCCTGACTTTTTCATGCGGTCACGGAGAGTAGAAGGTTCCATGCATTTCAGGAAACGCTTCCTGTCGCTTTCGGCAACCTCGTTTTCTGCAAACTGCTTAATTGCTTCATCAAGAGGAAGATTAGGGTAATCCTCATTAAATCCGAGCTTTGAATACAGCCTTGTAAGAACGAGATTTTTAGCCGGATCAATTACAGAGATATGGTCGTAGGTATCTATAAGCATACGGCTGTACTTATCGAAAAGGTCGGTTGTCAGCTTGTCTGCTTCACCGCCGTATGTCTGTATGCTTGCGGCAAGCATTACCTTGCCGTTGCCCTCGGCGATGCATTTTGTACAGTAGGTGAAATATATGCCGTTTACAAGGTGGTCCTCCTTGATGATATCTCCTGTTTTGATAGTCATTTTGACTTGTGAATCGACATTTGAGTAATTTGATGAACCGTTATCGTTGATAAGCTTTATCATGTCGTCCACGGAGCTGAAGCCAATACGCTGCAAGCCATTCTCGTAAGCCTCGTTCTTATAAAGGAGCTCGACCTGTTCGCCGCGCTGCTCGATAAGTGCGAGTGCTGTGGAATTTTCGCGGATAAAGCCGTAATCGCCGCTTTCTATCTGCTCGTTGGTGAGATCGTTCAGCGGATCGGGGCTGAGGAAGTTTATCTGACCTACTGCGTTCCAGTAGTGATTCTCCGCAGGATCCTCGACGCCGAGCTTTGATTCGGATAGATACTTTATGTAAAGGTCGCCGTCCATAGGCTTTGAGTAGTAGAAGCCCTGCAGCATTTCGCAGCCGATATTTCGGAGGAAAGTCATCTGCTCCTTTGTCTCTACGCCCTCGGCAAGAGTGTGCATACCTATCGCCTTAGCCATATTCATGACCGAAGCCAGTATCTTCTTGGAGCGTATACCGATATCGCTGAGGAATCGCATATCTATTTTCAGAACGTCGAAGCTGTAGTCCTTGAGCACGTTCAGCGAGGAGTATCCGCTGCCGAAATCGTCCATGAAGATAGCGAAGCCCGCGTCGTGGAAACTGTCAAAGATACGGCGGAAATACGCGGTATTATCAAGCATTACGCTCTCGGTTATCTCAATGTGTATAGCCGTGGATGGCACATCGTACTTGGCGAGAGTCTTTGAAATGGCGTCCAGCATATCTATTTCGTCAAAGTCAAGACGGGACAGATTAATGGAGAACGGGTGCAGAGGAAGTCCGCGCTTTTTCATTTCATTATAGGTAACGCAGATATTATCAAGAATAGCCAGATCCAGCTTATGGATAAGGTGGTATTTCTCCAGTACATTAATAAAAAGGAAAGGGGAGAGGAGCCCCACAACGGGATCCTGCCAGCGGGCGAGAGCCTCGACGCTGCATATCCTTTCGGTAAGAGTACGGATAACGGGCTGATAATAAGCCTTTACGAAGCCTTGGTCCAGTGCGGATTCAAAGTTATTTACGATATATTGTTCGTCGATATGCTGCATAATCATTCTCCTTTGCTATGAGATGACGAAATATAGCAAAACGTATTTCGATAACTTATTATAACATATGATACAGAAAAAATCAATATTTTAGACAAAATTTATGAATTATTCATTTTTGGACGACGTCACATTATATATGTAGGGGCGAACATTGTTCGCCCGTGAAAAACATAAATATGCGGATGCATTTGGAAAATACAGGTGTATTTGTGGAACGGGCGCACACTGTGCGCCCCTACAATTGGGACATTAAAATCATGATAAAATACGAAGTGTATAGAAAACTCAAATTAATACAAAAATATGGCAATTACTGTTTGTGAAACAAAATATTGAATTATACAATAAGTAATCGGGCTGTTAGATAAAGGGTGCAGAAAAACTACTTTTTATTGTGGAAATTGCTGAATTATATGGAAAATTATGAATTTTTCAAAAAATCCGTTGACAAATAGTAGAAATCAAGCTATAATATGATTGTAAACAAAAAGTATAACGCACGAGGCAAAATTAAAGAGGCAAAAGGCAGCCGAGCCTATTCTCGGTAATCTATTATGAAAGGAAAATGACCTATGATGAAAACTAATGCTAAAAGAAAGAACAGCGCAGTTAAGAAGCTTATACCGGCTGCTGGAATGCTCGCTTTATCAGCTTCGATGCTCGCAACATCCACCTACGCGTGGTTTACTATGAACAAAGAAGTTGAAGTAACTGGTCTTACACTCAAGACAAAGGTTAGCTCAAACCTTTTGATTTCTTCAAACAATGCAGAAGGTACATATAAAGCTGATCAGCTCGTTTATGGACGTAAGGCATTACTGGAGCCAGTATCGTCTGTAAGTGGTAAAACAGGTTCATTCTACTATACACTGGACGCTGCTGAAAATGGTAGCAAAGCACATACTGCTACAGGTGATTATGTTTATAAGAAATATAATGAGAATACAGCTTTAGCTGGTGATGCTGCAAATGATCCTATTGCAGGAAAGTATAAATATGATGATGCTTTTGACGAAGCCTATGGCATTAACGGAAATGGCTCCACAACTGCGTTTGATACTGCTTATGGATATGTTGATTATATTTTCTACATGAAAGCAACTGGTAATGATGCAAGTCAGGATCTCGTAATGACAGCTTGTGATCTTAATTATACAGCTAATGTTGATGGTGCTGCTTATACAGGCACTGGCGATAATGCATGGAGAATCGCTGTGTTTGCTTCAGAACTTGGAGCGGGACAAGGCGGAACAGGCAACAATGGAAATGCAGTTGGTGCGCTTGATCCTGCAGCAAGTAATGCGAAGGTTATTCTTAAGACATCAGATAGCCAAGGCTATTTTACAGCTGATACTGCAGTTTTGACAACTGGGGCGACTGGTAAGGTCGATATTGGAACTGCTGCGGATGCAACGACATCTGCAGCAAGTGCAAATTATGGTACAGCTATACTTGATGATGATGTTGGCGCAGGCGTAACAAAATACTATAAGGTTCTTGTTCGTGTATGGCTTGAAGGTGAGGATAAATCTTGTACAACTTCAACATATGCGAAATTGACAGACAACTGGTCACTTGATGTTGAATTTAAGCTCGTTTCTAATGCAAGCAATGCAACTGGTGAAACAGCAGTTGAGAATATTTCTAAGAACAGTTTCACACCAAGCATATCAGCAACAACATCAGCTGTTTCTACTCCAGTTGAAATAGTTCCTAGCAACTCCTGAACCATAAGGTTATAGGTTAATCATACAGGCACATAATAATTCCTCTCTATAAATCTTCCTCCAAATTAGTTTGAAAGCCTAAATAATGATCTATGAACTCAAAATGGCGATGGCATGAGAGATTCATGATAGAGCTTCATCATAGGCCATAAAACGTGTTTGATGCACCGCCGTGAATGCCTCCGGCGGTGCAGAAAGCAAAGGAAGGATAGCTAGGTTATATAACATACCTCCAACCCGTCGGGCAGTAGTTCGGCGGGTTAACTATTAATAATCAATTTGCATAGAAGGGTGGAAATTGTATGCGAACTTTGAAATGTCCTAATTGTAGTGCAAGCTTGACAATACAAGATGATAACAGAGATTTTGCATTTTGTGAATTCTGTGGCACTAAGATAATGCTTGATGATTACCGTAGTACTCATAGAGTTGTAGATGAAGCGAAAATTAGACAAGCTGAGGTAGAAAGAGAAATTAAATTGAAGAAGATAGAATTAATTGAAAAACAACAGATTGCTAAACAGAAGAAAATCAAGAGTCTATCCTAAAATTTGTGTAAACCTCCAAAGTAGTGTATAATAGAAGAGACACTACTTCGGAGGTTTTAATTATGAGCAGAAGACGAAGAAATGAAACAGAAGAGCAGCGTGCAAGAAGAGAGCTGATAAGCGATTTTCTGTCGGCAGCGAA
>JAEEGJ010003105.1_pt1 | contig 68094 bp, 57 predicted proteins | sample 8958761 | NCBI WGS metagenome assembly JAEEGJ01 (sample SAMN16246546, study PRJNA631951) | gut metagenome | biome: gut microbiome; feature: rumen; material: RS-attached | host: Bos | place: Iran: Karaj | collected 2018-10 | reverse complement strand
AGTGGACGCTGGCCAGCAGGCCGCGGGCGCCGTAGAGCAGTTTCGCGTTGGTGCGGAAGTCATCGAACTTCGTCTCGTAATACTTGAAATACGCGTCCATCTCGTCGAAGAGGCCCGTGTTGTTTCCTGCGCAGACCTGCAGGTTCGTGTTGATGTTGTGCTGGCCCGTCAGAGGAGGATACTTGCCCGTCTCGTAAATCTGGAAGAAGCGGCCCATGTCATAGAGCTTCTCCAGCAGGGCGGGATCCAGTTCGTTCTTGCTGTGGGCGCGACGGAGCAGTTCCTCGCCGGAAAGCAGAAGGTCTTCGTCGGGGCTGAGATGGATCCGGGAACGGTCCATCCGCTCGCCGATGTACTTTTCGTTGCCCTTGAGCAGCCGGTCGAAATCGACCTTCATGGCCAGCAGCCCGTCACGGACGGACTTGGCGCATTCAAAGGTGAAGTCGCTTTCAAACCTCGCGATCTTCGCGACGATCATCAGGCCGTCCGCGCCGGAAATGTGCATGCCTTTTTCGGTCTTTTTCATGGTGCCGCCTTTGGGCAGGAAGCGGATGACCGCGGCGAAGCCCTTTTGGCCGAAGTCCGGGTTGTACGCGCAGGCCAGCGTGATCACGCCATCCTCGATATTCAGCTCATGGGTGCTGTCAGCCAGTCTGGGCAGCTGCATTTCCACATCCAGGTCCAGCTGTCCCTTCGGCGCAGTGAAGCGGTTCACGGTGACGTCCCCGTCATAGGCGCAGAAGCATTCGTTCCGGAAAGAGCCGCGCGCATCAGTCCACATGGCGGTGATCATGCCGTTCTGCATGTCCAGGAAGCGCAGGTAGTCCCGGGTATCGGGCTGCTTCGGCCGGCGGAAGGTGAGCGTGAAGGCTGTGTGCCTCCGCGGCCCGCCGACGGGGTACAGAATCCTGTTGTCAAAATTCATGTACTTTTCGAAGCCGGCCTTTTTCTGGGCCTCGTCCACCAGGGCGTTCGCCTCATCCGCCTTGCCCTCCAGCAGCAGTTGGCGGATGCGGGGCAGGTAGGGGCGCATGTCCGGAGGCAGGGGAGTCTCCGCCCATTGCGGCTCATAGAGCAGCTCCTGGGTGTAGGTCATCACCTCGTTGTAGGGCTGGCCGGAAGCCTGGATGCGCAGGGAACCGCTGCCGGTGATGAAATAGTCCGAAGGTTCTTCCGCCGGGGCGATGGAGCAGATATTGTGCTTCGGCAGGATGGAGGCGCGCTTCTCCACCGGAATATACGGGATGGCATACTCGAGCTTTTTGGTGTCTATCTTGGCACTGCTCCCTTCGGGGTTGTCCATCTCCTTGTTGGCGGTGTTCTCGACCTTGTTGGATACGTTATTCCCAAGGTCCTTCAGAAAGCCCTTGGCGCTGGTGATCCCCACCGCAAGGCACAGAAATGCGAGAAATGCAATTGACTTTTTCATGGCTGGCATATTGGTTGTGTAAAAATACAAAATTTACTGTTATAGTCAATTATTTGATGAAGAGCTTTGCCGATTAATTCATGAAATTCTTCATTGACATCGTATACTGCCAGGCATATAGTCCATCCTCAGTATCGCCCCACCTTGAGGACGAACTGGGTGGAGTGACCGTTTCAGGGGGCGGGAGACTCCGGGCCGCGCCCCGAATGACGGAGCCGCAAGCCTGGGATGGCGGAAATGACAGGCCGGACGGACTACCGGTTAAAATATGTGCGTAGCGCTGGGGTTTCGCACATTTATAGACCCAAAACGGGGAAATATGTGTGAAATAGGGGCGTTTTGCACATTTGACATTTGCGAGAGACGCCCCATTTGATGTAATCTGATGATCCGCATCGCGGGCATCTGAGACGCCTCCTTTTTTGCTTTATCACTCATTAGAAGAAACCATTTTCTTCTAAATTATGCAAAGCTCAATAAATCAACGAATTATAAAGATATCACCAACCAGAAATGGCAATTATATCATTTTATCGCCCCTTCAATGAAGATGAAACGAAAAAAGGACAGCGAAATGCTGTCCTTTTTTCAGTGGAGCATAGGAGAATCGAACTCCTGACCTTTTGAATGCCATTCAAACGCTCTACCAACTGAGCTAATACCCCGTTTTCCTTGCCGGATGAACCGGTTTGGGATTGCAAAGGTAGGGAGTTTTTTCCAATTTGCAAACAATTTTCAGGTTTTTTTGCAAAAAAACTTCGGCGGCTCCAGGAAGGGCGGGGAATCGGGCGGGAGGATGGAGGGGAGAAGTCGTGCGGAAGGACGATGACGGGCGACGATTCGAGCGAAAGAGGGTGCAAAGTATGGGGAAATTGACTATATTTGTAAGATGGAGGATGACAGGAAATGAAGATTGTCGCTGATTTGCATATCCCCTTTCTGGAGGGCGTTTTCGAACCCTATGCCGAGGTGGTCTACAAGGAGGGCCCGGAGATCTGCCGGGAGGACTGCCTGGATGCCGATGTGCTCATCACCCGCACCCGCACGCGCTGCGGGGCGGAACTGCTGGAGGGAACATCTGTCAAGATGATTTCCACCGCGACCATCGGCACGGACCATATCGATATCCCTTGGTGCGAGGAGCACGGGATTGAGGTGTACAATGCGGCCGGGTGCAATGCCGGTGGCGTGATGGACTATGTGTTCTCCGCCCTGTACGGCGTGGCGGCGCGGAAGAAGATTCCGCTCCAGAATGCGAAGCTGGGCATTGTAGGCGTCGGACATGTGGGCCGGAAGGTGGAGCGCGCCGGCCGGAAACTGGGTTTCCAGATCCTGCGCTGCGACCCTCCCCGGGCGGAGCGGGAAGGCCCAGACGGCTTCTGCACCCTGGACGAACTGCTGGCCGAGGCCCAGATCGTGACCCTCCACGTTCCGCTGAGCGAGACCACGCGCGGAATGGCCAATGACGACTTTTTCTCGAAGATCCAGCCCGGTTCCGTCTTCATCAATTCGGCGCGGGGCGAGATCGTGGACGAGGCGGCCCTGCTGCGCGCCCGTCCCAAGCTGGGCGCCCTGGTCATCGACACCTGGTGCAACGAGCCGGACGTCAACCAGCGTCTGCTGATTGAATGCGACATCGCAACGCCCCATATCGCGGGCTATTCCTACCAGGGCAAGCAGAACGGCACCGCGATGGCGGTCCGCGCCGTCGCCCGCCGATACGGCATCCGGGAGCTGGAGGACTTCTATCCCGAGACCGAGGACCTGGACCTCCATCCGGTGCTGCTCGATGCGGAAGGGAAGAGCCAGGGCGAGATCGCTTCGATGCTGCAGTACAATTATCCCATCTTCACGGACGACTTCATGTTCCGGACCGAACCGCAGGGGTTCGAGATGCTTCGGAGCCAGTATCAGTACCGGCGGGAGTTCTATATTGAATAAAACCACAAATCACTAATAACCATGTTCAGCCAGAAAGACATCAACCAGATTCAGCAGCGGGGTGCCACAGTCCGCAACGTCGAGGAACAGATCGAGCATTTCAAGAAGGGGTTCCCTTGGATGAAAATCGTAGGGCCGGCCACGCCGCAGCGCGGTATCCGCGTCCTGTCCGAGGCGGAGGCCGATGACGCCATCCGTTATTATGAACAGGCCGGCATTGCCGGCAAGTGCAAGTTCGTGCCGGCCTCCGGCGCCGCCTCCCGGATGTTCAAGGACATTTTCGCCGGCCTGGCCACGCTCGAGAAGGGGGAGGACCTTCCTGCCGATGCCGCCGGCGCCAAACTCGCCGCGCAGATCGAGAAGTTCGCTTTCTATACCGACGCTCTCTTCGGCGGAAAGGAGGACACGGCCGCCTATCGCAAATCCGTTCTCAGCAAAGTCCTCACGGACGAGGGCCTGGGCTACGGTGCAAAGCCGAAAGGCGTGATCAAGTTCCACCGCTATGAGGGCGGGGAAGTCCGTACCGCCATCGCCGAACACCTCGTGGAGGCCGCCACCTATATGCGCAACGCCGACGGAACCTGCAACCTCGTCGTCACCATCTCCCCGGAGCACAAGACGTTATTCGAGGAGGCCCTTGCCGAGGTCAAGCCCGTTTTCGAGGCCCGTTACGGCGTCAAGTACAACGTGACTTTCACCTATCAGGACAAGGCCACCGACACCGTCGCCGTCGACGCGAAAAACAAGCCGTTCCGGACCGATGACGACGCCCTCCTGTTCCGTCCCGCCGGCCACGGCGCGCTCATCTACAACTTGAACAAGGTGGAGGAAGAGCTCGTGTCCATCAAGAACATCGACAATGTCGCCCACGAGAAACTCCTCGGCACGACCGCCCGATACAAGAAAGTGCTGATGGGCGAGGCCCTCAAGGTGCGCGACCGCATCTTCGGCTATCTCCGGAAACTCGACGAGGATCCTTCCGTGCAGCTCTGCAACGAAATCGAGAACTTCCTGGACAAGGAGCTCTGCGTCCAGCTTCCGCTGACGCGCAGCCAGGCCGAGCGCGTGGAACTCCTCCGTGCGAAGCTGAACCGTCCGGTCCGCGTATGCGGCATGGTCCGCAACGAGGGCGAGCCCGGCGGCGGCCCTTACATCATCGCCGGCAAGGACGGCGCCACCTCCCTCCAGATTCTGGAAAGCGTCCAGATCAACAAGGAGGACGAAGGCGCGATGGCCGCGATGTCCCACGCGACGCATTTCAACCCCGTGGACCTCGTGTGCTGCCTGCGCGACTACAAGGGCGGCAAGTTCAACCTCCTGGAGCATGTGGATCCGGAGGCGGGCTTCATCAGCTCGAAGAGCTTCCAGGGCCGGGAGCTCAAAGCGCTTGAACTGCCGGGACTTTGGAACGGCGCGATGAGCGACTGGAACACCCTCTTCGTGGAAGTGCCGCTCGAGACCTTCAATCCGGTCAAGGTCGTGCTGGATCTTCTCCGTCCCGCCCATCAGGCATAATTGTGCGATTTTGCTTTGAAATTATAATTTTAAAGCGTAATTTCGCGAACAATTTGTAACCACATATCTTAAATTCATGGAAATCAAAAACGCTGTGGCCGGCACCCTGGAGTCTGGGGACATCCTCGTCCAGATCGCTCCGGGTGAAGGCCTGCAGGTGGACCTGCAAAGTTCTGTGGCCGCTCAGTTCGGCCGTCAGATCAAGGCGGTCATCACCGAGACCCTCACCGGTCTCGGCATCGACAATGCCTATGTCAAGGCTACGGACAAAGGTGCTCTCGACTGCACCATCCGCGCACGTGTAACTGCGGCCGCTGTCCGCGCAACCGGAAAGGACGTATGGAAAGACTGAGAAGGACGATGATGTTCGTTCCCGGCAACAATCCGGGAATGATGGCCGACGCCCACATCTACGGCCCCGACTCCATCATGCTGGACCTCGAGGACTCCGTGACGATGGCCGAGAAGGACGCCGCCCGCCTGCTGGTGCACAACGCCCTGAAGTCCATCGACTTCGGCGGCACCGAGATGGTGGTCCGCATCAACCCGCTGAACACACCCTACGGCCGGAAGGACGTCGAAGCCGTCGTGAAGGCCGGTGTCGATGTGATCCGCATGCCCAAGACCGAGACGGCCGACGAAGTCCGCGAACTCGAGGCCGAGATCGTCAAGGTCGAGACCGAACTCGGCTGCGTGGGCCGGACGCTCATCATGGCCGCCATCGAGAGCGCCCTGGGCGTGGTGAACGCCTACGCGATCGCAACCGCTTCCAAGCGCATGATGGGCATCGCCCTCGGCGCCGAGGACTATTCCGCCAACCTCAAGACGCAGCGCACCCCGGGCGGGGCCGAACTCCTGCTCGCCCGCGAGACCATCGTCGTCGCGGCCCGCGCCGCCGGCATCGCCTGCTTCGACACGGTGTACTCGAATCTGGACGACATGGACACCTTCCGCAAGGAGGTCGAACTCATCAAGACCCTCGGCTTCGACGGCAAGTCCATCATCAACCCGCGCCAGATCGAGGTCGTGAACGAGGTGTTCGCCCCGTCGCAGAAGGACATCGACAAGGCCCTCCGCATCATCGCCGCCATCAAGGAGGCCCAGGCCAAAGGCTCCGGCGTCATCGCCGTGAACGGCAAGATGGTGGACCGCCCGGTCGTGATCCGCGCCGAGCGCACCGTCGCCCTTGCCATTGCATCGGGAATCTTAGCCAAGGAGGAAGCGTTATGAGATACACGAAAGTAGTTACCCTGGAAGAAGCCATCCGCAAGTCCGGCCTCAGGGACGGGATGACGGTTTCGTTCCACCACCATTTCCGCGGCGGCGACAAGGTCGTGAACCTCGTGGTCGCGAAACTCGCCGAAATGGGCTTCAAGGACCTCCATCTCGCCGCGTCCAGCCTTTCCGACGTGCATGCCCCGCTTATCGAACATATCAGGAACGGTGTCATCACGAAGATATCCACCTCCGGTCTCCGCGGGGAACTCGCGAACGAAATCTCGCATGGTCTCCTGAAGGAGCCGGTCGTGTTCCGTTCGCATGGCGGCCGCGGCAGCGCCATCGCCTCCGGCGAACTGCACATCGACGTCGCCTTCCTGGGCGCGTCTTCCTGCGACGAACTGGGCAATGCCTCCGGCTGCCCGCGCTCAGAGAATGCGAAATCCATCTGCGGCTCCCTCGGCTACGCCCTCCCGGACGCCCGCTATGCGGACCATGTGGTCATCCTGACCGACGACCTGGTTCCTTATCCGAACGTCCCCAAGTCCATCTCCGCCTGTGACGTGGAGTCCGTGGTGGTCGTGGATTCCGTGGGCGACAGTTCCAAGATCTCCTCCGGCGCCATCCGCGATTCCAAGAATCCGCGCGACATCCTGCTTGCGAAACAGGCTGCCAAGGTGATCATCAACAGCGGTTACTTCAAGGATGGCTTCAGCATCCAGACGGGTACTGGCGGCGCCTCCCTGGCGGCCGTCAAGTACATCCGTGAGAGCATGCTGGAGCAGGGGATCAAAGCGTCCTTCGCCCTGGGCGGCATCACCGCCCACATGGTGAAACTCCACCAGGAAGGCCTTATCGGCCGCCTCGTGGACGTCCAGTCCTTCGACAAGGTCGCGGCGGAGTCCATCGCCACCGACCAGATGCACCAGGAAGTCTCCGCCGTGGAGTACGCGAGCGCGGACCACGTCGGTTCTGCCGTCCACGCGCTGGACATCGTGATCCTGAGCGCCCTGGAAGTGGATGTGAACTTCAATGTCAATGTGCTTGTAGGTTCGGACGGTATCATCCGCGGCGCCATCGGCGGCCATCCCGACACGGCCGAGGACAGCGCCCTCTCGATCATCGTATGCCCGCTCCTGCGCGGCCGTATCCCGTGCGTCGTGCCCAAGGTGACCACCCTCATCACGCCCGGCAAGGGGGTCGATGTGGTCGTGACCGAATACGGTATCGCCGTGAACCCGACGCGTCCGGAAATCGCCGCACGCCTCGAGGCCGCCGGCCTCAAGGTCGTGGACATCCACGACCTGGCCGCCAAGGCCCGCAGCATCATCGGCGAGCCGGACGAACTGCCGTTCGGCGACCGCGTCGTGGGCATCGTGATGGACCGGCACGGCAAGGTGCTGGACGAAATCCACAACATCGTCGACTAAATGGAAATCACACTGGAACAACTGCTTGGCGCCCGGGATGCCCGGTATGCCAGGCAGTGTTCCTTGACGGAAGCGTGGCCCGACAGGACCCTGGTCTGCCTGACCGTGGTCCTGCCGGGTCCCGTCAAAAGGGACGCCCGGTCGCTGAAGGTGGCGAAAGCCGCCGTCGAAGCGGTCCGGGAAGTCCTGTCTCCTACCTATAAGGAACTGCGGGACCTGGAGACCGGCTACGAGGGATACTTCCTCGTGGATGGAGAACTCCTGGATGTCAAGAAGGCTTGCTGCGGAATCGAGAACGGACATCCGTACGGCCGGCTGATGGACCTGGACGTACTGGAGCGAGTAGGGGATACCGTGGTCCCCGTCAGCCGGGACAGGGTGGGAGAACCGCCCCGCCGCTGCCTGCTTTGCGACCGCCCGGCGAGGGAATGTATGCGCGCCCATGCGCATAGTTTTGGTGAAATCGTCCAAACTATTGACAAAATCCTCGGATTCGATGAAAATCCGTAACGAAACCTTGGGAAATCGGTAATAAATCCTTACCTTTGAGTTGTTGAATCAATCTGTGGTGGAACCGGGAGTATTGGAAAGCCAGCAGGATGATGGATACATACGAAAACGTCGAAATACAGGAACTGCCGCTGAGCGTTCCACTTTACCGCCGAAAGGTGGAAGACTTCCTCGGGAGAAACGGTCTCCGGCTCGAGGAGGTTGATTTGTATTTGGGCGTCCTGGACGCCGATGGCGGCATCCTCGCAGGCGCCGGCCTGTACCGCGACATCATCAAGTGCATCGCCGTTTCGGAGGCCGCCCGCTCCGAGGGCTATTCCGTCCCGCTGATCTCCCGCCTCATCGCCCTGGCCGCCGAAAGGGGCCATACCAATGTGAAGGTGTTCACCAAGCCCGGGAATCGGACGGTGTTCGAAAGTCTGGGCTTCCGCCTCCTCGCATCGGCCCCGAAAGCCATTCTGATGGAGAACGGCAGGGGACTGGAGGCCTACTGCACCTATCTGCGCGCACATCGCGCCCCCGGCGTCATCGTGATGAACGCGAATCCCTTCACGCTGGGACATCAGTACCTGGTTGCGCAGGCGCGTTCTGCCCGGAGAGCGGAATCGGGCAATCTGGTCATCATTCCCGTCCAGGAAGACGCCTCCCTTTTCCCGTATCCCGAGCGCCTGGAAATGATCCGGCAAGGGAGCGGGGGACTGGCCGATGTGGTGGAAGGCTCCGATTATCAGATTTCCTCCGCCACCTTCCCGACCTATTTCCTGAAGGACCTGTCCGACGCCGCGGAAACCCAGATGCGCCTGGATATCGACCTTTTCGGCCGTCATATCGCTCCCGCCCTGGGTGCGACCGTCCGCTTCATCGGCTCCGAACCCGCCGATCCGCTGACGGCCCGTTACAACACCTTGATGAAGGAAATGCTTCCTTCGTATGGTGTCGAAGTGGTCGAAATCCCGCGCCTCGCCGCTCCCGTCCTTTTGGACGATCCTGTCATTTTGAGCGAAGCCGGAGGCGAAGTCGAAGAATCTATCACGGCCTCGCGTGTGCGCGCCTTCCTTGACGAGGGGCGCTTCCGGGCAGCATCGGCCTTGACCCCGTCATCGACCTGGCCCTACCTGCTGGCCTTCCTGGCGGAACGGGCCCTCCGGATGGAACTGGACGCCCCGCTGAAGCCCGGTTTGGTATGCCCTGACTCCAGCGGCGCGCACCGGGACATGGACTATAACCTCATGCGGAGGGGGATTGCGGCCATCCGCCCCTTCTTCCCGCGCATGGCCCAGGCCGCATCCCCGGAGGGACTCAGGCAACTCGGCATCGACGCGGAGCAGGCTATGCTGGCTGCCACCGGCGGTGTGAACACCCACCGCGGCGCCATCTTCGCCCTCGGCCTCGCGCTTTCCGCCGCCGCCCGTTGCGCTGCAGACCGTGATTTGGAAAGCGCTGATTATCAGCGTGCCATGCATGTCGCTTTGCGCGAAATTACGCAAAGCATCTTTGGCATTTCATTGACTGATCGCGAATTGCAGTCCACGCCCCAGTCGCATGGGGCCGCTGTTGTCGGGCAATATGGCGTAAAAGGTGCCAGAGAGATGGCACTTGGAGGGTATGAGGACCTTTTCCGTTCCTGGCTGCCCTATTATTCCGCAGTCAAGATGCAACCATACGCCCTGCAGCGGACGCTACTGTTCCTGATTGCTTCTTTGGATGATACGTGCATGATCCATCGGGTCGGCTATGAGCGGGCCCGGGAGGTGAAGCGGGAAGTGGCCGCGCTGCTGGGAGAGATTCCCGGTCAAGCCGGGAATGACGGAGCGAGCCAGGCCGGGAATGAAGCCGGCATGGCCGGATGGGCTGGCCGGCTCCAGACAATGTGCGAGCGGTTCGCGGCCGAGGGCGTTTCGCCCGGAGGCGCGGCGGACATCCTGGCTCTTACGATATTCGCAGATTCTCTACTAAACTAATACTTTAACTATTTAAACCCAATTGAACATTATGGTAGAACTGATTCCTCACGGTGTGTATCTGCTGGATGGACAGAAGATCGTTTCCGATCCTTCCGGCCTGCCGTCTCCGGACGAGTCCCGTGAAAACACCATCACCTACGGAATCCTCCGCGCCCACGACGTCGATGGCTCGAAGGGCAAGAAGATGCGCATCCGTTTCGATGCGATGGTTTCCCACGACATCACCTACGTGGGTATCATCCAGACGGCGCGCGCCAGCGGCCTTGAGAAGTTCCCGCTGCCCTATGCCATGACCAACTGCCACAACTCCCTGTGCGCGGTGGGCGGTACCATCAACGAGGACGACCACGTGTTCGGCCTCTCCGCCGCGAAAAAGTATGGTGGTATCTATGTGCCTGCCAACCAGGCCGTTATCCATCAGTATGCCCGCGAGGCCCTCACCGCCTGCGGCAACATGATCCTCGGTTCCGACTCCCACACCCGCTATGGTTCCCTGGGTAACATGGGCGTTGGCGAAGGCGGCGGTGAACTGGTGAAGCAACTCCTCCGCAACACCTGGGACATCAACGCTCCCGAGGTGGTGCTGGTCTGGCTGGAAGGCAAGCCGCGCCACGGCGTGGGCCCGCACGATGTCGCCATCTCCCTGGTCAAGGCCGTCTTCGAGAACGGTTTCGTGAAGAACAAGGTGCTCGAGTTCGCCGGCCCTGGCGTGAAGGAACTCCCCATCGACTTCCGCAACGGCATCGACGTGATGACCACCGAGACCACCTGCCTCTCCTCCATCTGGGTCACCGACGAGACCGTCAAGGAGTACTTCGAACTCCATGAGCGTCCCGAGGCCTACAAGAAGTTGGAGCCGGGCAAGGTCGCGTATTACGACAGCATGATCCGCATCGACCTGTCCACCCAGGAATGCATGATCGCCCTCCCGTTCCACCCGTCCCATGCCTACACCATCCACGAACTGCAGGCCGATCCCGTCACGATCCTCAAGGGTATCGAGGACGACGCCCGCAAGCGTTTCGGCGACAAGATCCAGATCGACCTCGTCTCCAAGGTCAAGGACGGCAAACTCGTCGCCGACCAGGCCCTCATCGCCGGCTGCTCCGGTGGTACCTACGACAACCTCTCCGAGGCCGCGACCATCCTCAAGGGCAAGTCCATCGGCAACGACTACTTCACGATGAGTTGCTACCCGCAGTCCACTCCGGTGTATCTTGCGACCACCCGCAACCACATCGCCGAGGAACTCCTCGAGGCCGGCGTGGTGATCAAGCCCGCCTTCTGCGGCCCGTGCTTCGGCGCCGGCGACGTGCCCGCGAACAACGGATTCTCCATCCGTCACACCACCCGCAACTTCCCGAACCGGGAAGGCTCCAAGCCCGGCCAGGGCCAGATTTCCCTCGTGTCCCTGATGGACGCCCGTTCCATCGCCGCGACGGCCGCGAACGGCGGCGTCATCACCGCCGCTACGGATATCGAGTATGAGGACACCCACAAGCCTTACACCTTCGACGGCCGCATCTACAAGAGCCGCATCTACAACGGCTACGGCAAGGCCGACCTTTCCGTCGAACTCCGCTACGGCCCGAACATCAAGGACTGGCCTACGATGTATCCGATGGAGGAGAACATGCTCGTGGAACTCGCCGCCGTCATCCATGACCCGGTGACCACCACCGACGAACTCATCCCTTCGGGCGAGACGTCCAGTTATCGTTCCAATCCGCTCAAACTCAGCGAGTTCGCCCTGAGCCGCCGTGTCCCTGAATATGTGGGCCTGTCCAAGCGGATCCAGTCCCAGGATCTCGAGCGCCGCGCCGGCAACGTTCCCGCGAATGTGGCGGAAGCGTTGAAGGCCGTGGGTGCATCGGCAGAAAACACCTCCTTCGGTTCCTGCGTCTTCGCCAACAAGCCCGGCGACGGCTCCGCGCGCGAGCAGGCCGCTTCCTGCCAGAAGGTGCTCGGCGGCGACGCCAACATCTGCTACGAGTACGCCACCAAGCGCTACCGCTCCAATTGCATCAACTGGGGTATCGTCCCGTTCACGATCGCTCCGGAGACCGCCTTCGACTATGAGCCGGGCGACTTCGTGTTCGTGCCGGGCATCCGCCAGGCCATCCTCTCCGGCGCCGAGGAAATCGACGCCCAGGTGATCACCAAGGCCGGTGTCAAGCCCATCCACCTTTACTTCCAGAACCTCACCGCCGACGAGCGCGACATCCTTGCCGACGGCTGCCTCATGAACTACTACAAAAACCGCAAATAACATTATGGAAAAGATCAAAATGATTACCCCGCTCGTCGAAATGGACGGCGACGAGATGACCCGCATCCTGTGGAAGATGATCAAGGACGAACTCATCCTCCCGTTTGTGGACCTGAAAACCGAGTACTATGACCTGGGCCTGCCCAACCGCGACAAGACCAACGACCAGGTGACCGTGGATTCCGCCAATGCGACCAAGCGCCTCGGCGTGGCCGTGAAGTGCGCCACCATCACCCCGAACGTGCAGCGGATGAGCGAGTACAACCTCCACGAGATGTGGAAGAGCCCGAACGGCACCATCCGCGCCATGCTGGACGGCACCGTGTTCCGTACACCCATCACCATCCCCTCCATCCACCCGGCCGTGAAGTTCTGGAAGAAGCCCATCACCATCGCCCGTCACGCCTATGGCGACGTGTATCGTGATGTCGAGATCCAGACCACCGAGCCCGGTGTCGCCAAACTCGTCTTCGAAGGCGTCTCCGGCAAGCGCGAGGAAATGGTCATCCACGAGTTCAAGGGCCCCGGCGTCATCGAAGGTATGCACAACACCGACGAGTCGATCCGCAGTTTTGCCCACTCCTGCTTCAAGTATGCGCTGGATGTGAAGCAGACCCTGTGGTTCGCCACCAAGGACACCATCTCCAAGAAGTATGACGGCCGCTTCAAGGCCATCTTCGAGGAAGTGTTCCAGGAGTACAAGGACCGCTTCGAGGCCGCCGGCATCGAGTACTTCTACACCCTGATCGACGATGCCGTCGCGCGCGTGATGCGTTCCGAGGGCGGTTTCATCTGGGCCTGCAAGAACTACGACGGTGACGTGATGTCCGACATGGTGTCCACCGCCTTCGGCTCCCTGGCCATGATGACCTCCGTCCTGGTGAGCCCGGACGGCAAGTACGAGTACGAGGCCGCCCACGGCACCGTGACCCGCCACTACTACAAGTACCTCAAGGGCGAGGAGACCTCCACGAACCCGATGGCGACGATCTTCGCCTGGAGCGGCGCTTTCCGCAAGCGCGGTGAGATGGACAATCTTCCCGACCTGGTGAACTATGCGAACCAACTCGAGGCCGCCTGCTTCGACACCCTGAACGAGGGCCTCACCTCCAAGGACCTGGTGAACCTGATGGAAGGCATCACCCCGAAGTCCCTGACCTCCCTCGAGTTCCTCCGTGCCATCCGCGAGCGCCTCGCCAAGCGCCTGGGTGCGTAGTCCGCTGTTTTTCTTAACTGGCTGTAAGCCAGTTGCTTATAAAAAGTGCTTTATGTGTTTTGACATAAAGCACTTTTTGTATCCTTTTGATTTGGAGGGGATTGCGAAAAAAGCGGTTACCAGCCTTTCCTGATGTTCTCCGCCATCTCGTGCGCGAGCCGGGCACGTGCCTCGACGCTGTACCAGGCGATGTGGGGGGAGAGGAGGATGCGCTCGGGATGCTTCGCATGGAGGTAGGGATGGTCCAGGGCGATGGGCTCCTTCTGGTACACGTCGATGCCGATGCCGGCGATGCGTCCTTCGTCCACGGCGCGGACCAGGTCCGCTTCCACGGCGATGCCGCCGCGGCCGGTATTGACGAGGAAAGCCGTCGGTTTCATCTTGCAGAGGCCTTCATAGTCGATGAGCCCCGCCGTCCGTTCGTTGTAGGGGGCGTGGATGCTGATGACATCGGAGGTCGTGAGGAGTTCGTCCAGGGAGACGGACGGATAATCCTTGCAGTGTCCGGTGCCGGAGGTGGAGTAGTAGATGACCTTCATGCCGAAGGCCGTGCCGATGGCGGCGACCTTCTGGCCGATGGCGCCCATGCCCACGATGCCGAGCGTCTTGCCGTAGATTTCGGTGAAGGGATGGTCCGCATCGACATGGATGCTGCCGCTGCTGTAGCGCCCGTCCTTTGCGTAGGCGTTGTAGTGGAAGGCGAGGCCCGCGAGGTTCAGGATGTGCATCCAGGCGGTCTGGGCGACGGACTCCGTGGAGTAGCCGGCCACGTTCCGGACGATGACACCGCGCTCGTCGCAGAGTTTCGTGTCGATGTTGTTGATGCCCGTCCCGGCCTCGCAGATGAGCCGGACCTTCGGGCAGGCGTCCAGAAAGGCCTGGTTCACAATGACTTTGTTGAGCAGGACCACATCGGCATCGGCGGCCCGGGCGCGGGCCTCCTCGGCGGTGGAGGAAGGGTAGCAGACGAATTCGCCGAGCGCGGCGATCTCGGCCATCGAAGCGTCGCCCATCGTGGCGGCATCCAGGAATACAATCTTCATATCAGCGAGGGTTTCTGATACAAATATAGGATTTTTTTGTATCTTTGAACTATCTACCGCGACCTATGGACACGAAACAGGCATACCAATCCCTGATTGGGGAACTCAAGCGTCAACTCGACGCCGAAATGCCCCTCGCCAAGGAAGCCGACGACACCCTCGTCGCAAAAGGCCTGCTGTCCAATCCTGCCGAGGCCGCGCACCTCTTCACCGGCCCCATCGACGGTTACGTGGACCGTCTCGCCGCGGAAGCATCGGCCCCCGCCTACAACACGCACCGCTACACGGTCGCCCTCTACCAGAAGGACGACGAAACCGCCCTCTGCGATGCCATCGCGGACCTCGCCTTCGCCCAACTCCAGCGCAAGCCGGTCATCAAGAAAGCCAAGCCGGCAGGGGAGTACGAGAACGCCGTCGCCTTCGTCCTGGGGCTCTACACATGTTTTGCCATCCTTCACTTAGGCTTCACCGCCGCGGACTTCACGCGCCTCCACAAGCACGCCGTCTATAACTACTATCTCAACCACGGTTCCCGCCAGATCCGCCACATCTACGACACCGGCTGGCACGGAAAATACGCGCATCGGAATATTTTTTATCCTTTGGGGTGATTATTTAAAAATTATTGCTACCTTTGCAGTCCACTTTCGGGGTATTAGCTCAGTTGGTAGAGCGATAGGTTCGCAATCTATAGGTCAGGGGTTCGAATCCCCTATGCTCCACGGAAAAAGGCATCGCAGGCGCGATGCCTTTTTCCGTAGAGCATCTGACTTCGTCTTGACTGAAGGGGCTGCGCCCCCTCAGACACCCCCAAGTCGGCCTTCGGCCTCCAAAGTGAAGCACGCTTCTCTTACCCCCGCCGCTTCGCGGCAGCCCCCGAGGGGGCGACTGGAGGAAGACCTCCAGACCTCCTCCCAGTCGCGGTGCAAAACCGGCCCTTTGCGCCCCTACGTAGATCATTTCACCCAATCGCGGTGCAAAAACAGTCCTTAGCGCCCCTACGTTGGTCATTTCATTCAATCGCGGGGCAAAAACGGCCCTTTGCGCCCCTATGTTGGTTGAAACGGACCGGTTGGGCACTTTCGGGCCTATGACCATGCGCCCTCAGGAATGATCCATATCAATTATCCCCAGTATTCTCGTCATTCGGCGGGGTTTTCCGCTCGTAGGCGAGGAGGCGGGCGTCTTCGGCGGCGGCGCGGTCGGCGTCGTATTGGCGGTCCCATTCGCGGTAGTATTCCATCTTGGGGTCTTCGAAGAGGGACATCTGCTCGAAGGTTTCGTGCGTGAGTTTGGAGACGCCGAGGCCGACCTGGCGAAGGGGGGTGACACCGTCCCAGACTTCGGTGAGCATCCGGCGCGCCTCGTTGAGGATGATGGCCGTCACGTCCGTGGGCTGGGAGAGAGACGTTTGTTTCTGCGCGACGGAGAAATCCATGTACTTGACGAACATGGAGACGGTCGATGCCCGGAAGTCGTCCCGGCGGATGCGGTGGGCGACGATGCAGGCGACGTTGAAGAGGGCTTTGTCGATGTCCTTCGGATCCGACAGGTCTTTCGCGAACGTGCGTTCCGCGCTGTAACTCTTGGCCTCCGGGACCTCTGTTTCGACGGGAGAATCGTCCCTTCCGTTCGCGTTCTCATGGAGTTGGAGGGCATATTTATGCCCCACGAGGCGGGAGAGTTGACCGACGCTGAGGGCGGCGATGTCGCCGATGGTGCGGATGCCGTAGGTGACGAGCCGCTCCTCGGTCTTCTTGCCGACCCAGAGCAGGTCCCGCACGCCGAGGGGCCACATCTTCTCCGGAACTTCGCTCTCCCAGAGGGTATGGACCTTGTCCGGCTTCTCGAAGTCCGACGCCATCTTCGCGAGGAGTTTGTTGGAGCCGACGCCGACATTGACCGTGAATCCCAGTTTCGTCCGAATCTCGTCCTTGAGTTGCGTGGCCACCTCCACCGGATCCTTCCCGCCGATCCGGCAGGTCATGTCGATGAAACACTCATCGATGGAAAACTGCTGCAGGACAGGGGAATAACTCCGGCAAACGGCGATGAATCCCTCCGAGCAGCGCTTATACCATTCCCAGTCGCCACGCACGATGGTGAGGGACGGAAAGATGCGGAGGGCCTTGGAAACGGGCATTGCCGCTCGGATGCCGATCTTCTTCGCCGGTATGGAAGCGGCCGCTATGATGCTCCGGCGGTCGTTCGGATCGCCGGAGACCACGGAGGGAACCAGGCGGATATCCGCGCCACCCTCCATGACAATCTTCACCGCCGTCCAGGAAAGGAATGCGGAATTGACGTCGATATGGAAGATGACGCGGCGCACGGGTTTATCTCCGGCGGGGTAGCCAGACTTTCACCCAGTCAATCCGTAACTCCGTAGGAAGGTCCTCTTCCGCCACGGGCCCCACCCATTTCCCGCCTACCTGGTTGGACAGGATGAAATAGAAGGGAAGACCGGCATAGGGGAACTGGTCCAGGGCCGGGTCGATATCGTTGACGATCCGGGGATAGGTCATCGTCTTCTCCCCGTTGACATAGAAGCAGACACTGTCGGGATGGACCTCGGCGGCATAGACATTCCAGGCGCCCGGGTCGATTCCGAACGTCGTGTAATGCGGCGGCGTCTCATCGTGCCCGTTCAGGCTGTAGGCGGAGTGGACGGTCTGATAGACGAGGGTGTCGGCATTCAGGTGCTCCATGATGTCGATCTCGGCGTAGTCGCCCCCGGCGGTCGTGCTGTCCCGCTGCGGCATCAGCCACAGCGCCGGCCAGAAGCCGCCCGCCGCGTTGAAACGGGCGCGGACTTCGAACCGGACCAGGCGGAATGCGCGCTTGCCGGCCGTCGTGATGCCCGCCGAAACGATGCGGGAGGGGTCCGAGAGGGTATCGGCATTCACCAGTCCCCGGAGGACGATCTGTCCGTCCTCGAAGCGGACCAGGTCCTCCCGCAGGGACATGGTGTTGTTCCAGTCGCTCGGGCCGCGTGGAGTCCGTGCCCAGGCCGCCGTGTCCAGCGCCGGTCCGTCAAAATCGTCCATCCAGGCCAGTTCCCAGGCATCCTTTCCGCCCTGGCAGGCGGACAGGAACAACAGGCCCGCCAGCGAAGCGAGCCGGAAAGACAACCTTCTTTTCATCAGGCGGTTACTCGGTAAAAACCTTGCCGGCACCCCAGGCCTGACCGACAACGTCGCCGATGGACCGGTAGGTCATCGAGGCGGCGTCGAAGACGATGGGCTGGAGTTTCGCGAGATCGACCTTGCCGTCGGTGAGGATGCTTTCGTCGGCGCTCATGTTCACGACTTCTCCCACGAGGATGCCGTCTGCCCAACTCACCACCTTGCATTCCAGCGTGAGCGGATACTGGTCGATGATGGGCGCGTCCACGTTCGGGCTGGGCGTGAAGGTGAAACCCACCTTGGCGACCTTGTCAGGTACCTTGTTGCCGCTCACAAGGCCGAAATAGTCGGATTCGGCGACCGTACGGATGTCGGCGAAACTGACGGTGAAAGCACCGGTGCGTTCGAGGTTCTCGGTGGTCTTGTGCTTGGACATGCTGACGACGATCTGCTTATAGTCATACTGGCCTGCCCAGGCGGCCATCATCACGTCCGGCGTGTGGTCCTTGTCCCAGGTCGCGATCATCACGCAGGGCTGCGGCGTGGTAACGAGGGCGTGGTCCGGTCCGAAATTCTTCCGGCCGGCCACTTCGTTGTAACTTTCTTTGGCGTTCATAGTATTATCTTGCGTTTTTCGGTTCTCCGTGTGCTTGCAGCCTGCGAAACACAGCGTCGCTGCCAGGGTGAGGTAAAACAGTCTTTTCATTTTTCTATCATGAGCCATTCATTATTTGACCTTGACGATGATCCGCCGGTAGGCGGGAAGGCGGAAGGGGCCGTCGTCATGGATTTCGCAGACCAGATGATAGGCGCCGGGGGTGTCGGGGACAGTGACCCGCACCTTGACTGCCTGGGGTTGGTCGATGACGGGATAACGCGTTTGCCCGGGGAACTCCTGGAACCACCAGTCGAAGGAGAGGCCGTCTCCGTCCGGGTCGTAGGAGCGGGAGGCGTCGAATGTCAGGATCTCTCCCGGGCTTGCGTCGATTTCCAAAGGCTTGATGCCGTTGTCCCCGTCAAGGACCACCACGGGATTGAGGTCGCCGGCTCCGGTGTCGGCCCATTGCATGCGGGCGGCGAAGTCGTTGAATTCGTCGGGGTAGAACTTGTGTTCGTAGGCGTTGGAGATGTCCTTGAGGGGCTGCTGCCAGTTCGTCCAGGCCGCTGTCTCGCCGTCGGGGGAGAGGCCGCACCGGTGGTATCCGCCCCAGCCGACCTGCTCGGGATCGTCCGGGTCATTGAGGCCGTTCGGAATCACATGGAGGAAACTCGGCGTGTCACCTTCGACACCCCAGAGGAACTTCGGATAGACCTTGCCCATTTCTCCCTTTCCCTGGATGAAACGCTCGTACTTGTCCCAGTTCGCCTTTCCCAGTTCGTTCTGGTTCAGCCAGGCGCTTTCGTCCCATACGAGCATCAGGTTGTCGGCGAAATCGCGCCGCAGCCACTGGTGGGAACTGTAGGCCCTGTCCATGCGCATGGCCCACACCATGTCCTGGTCAGTGATGGTGTACAGGCGGAACTTACGCAGGAACCGCTTGAGTTCTGCTTCGCTCCGTTCCTGCTGCACGCGCCAGACGGCCTGGGCGTAGGTATTGGCCCCGCCCCAGGAACACAGCCAGATGGGACGGTCGTCGTCCTCGTCGGCCAGGCGGATGAGCAGTTCGCTGCCGGGAGAGTCGTTGTCGGGACCGATGACGCCGATGCCGGCACGCTTGCTCCCCATTACGGCACGGCCGCGGAGATAATCGGCGCTGGGCCAGTAGCCCAGTTCCTGCCGCCCGTTTTCCTGTTCAGGGCTCCTGAATCCTTCCTGCCGGGAACGTTTCATCAGGTTTTTGACATCGACTTCGTAGGCGTCGATGACCCGTTCCAGGTAAACGGCCCATTCTTCCGGATACGGATCGCAGTTCCAGCCGATCGTGGTGATGATTCCCTCGATCTCGAACCGGTCGGCATACGCCATCAGGCGGACGGCGGATTCGTTGTCGTCGGGTTCGACTTCGGCGGGGCCGATGTCCGTCATCACGACGATGCGGGGCTTGAGGCTCTCCTGCACGGAACGGGAGCAGGAAACGAGTCCCAGCATGCCTAAGACGAGAAGGATGTACTGTCTTTTCATGGCTCGGGATCGCTAGTTCCTGACGAAGACGGGGATGGTGGTGAGATCGACGGCCGTTTCCACATATGTGCCGCCTTCATAGGTCTCACCGGTCCAGTAGTCGCGCCAGCCACCTTCCGTGGCAGGCAGGTACGTGCGCCAGGAGGTCACGCCCGCTTCCGTGACGGGATGGACCAGGTAGGAGGGGCCGAACATGAATTCGCTGTCCTGCCTGAGCGCCTCGGCGTCATCCGGGAAGTCGAATACGAGGGGACGCATCAGGGTGTATCCTTCGGTAGAGACGCGGCGGGCGCAGTCCAGGATATAGGGCTGCAACCGCTTGCGGAGGTCCATGCAGGAAGCGATGATCTCATACGTCTCCGGGAAATAGTGCCAGGGTTCGGTGTTGCTCATGTACCCGTGGACGCGCATGAACGGGAGGAAGACCGATGCCTGGACCCAACGGACCAGCCGCTCCTGGTATTCGGCCGATGCGTACTGGTCGAAGGGACGGAAGAAGCCGCCGGCGTCGAAGGTCCACCAGGGGAGGCCGGACGCCATCTGCCCCAGGCCGCCGGCGATCTGCCGCCGGAGCGTCCCGAAGTCGTTCCCCACGTCGCCGGACCAGGTGACCACGCCGTAGCGCTGCGCGCCCGGGAAGGCACTCCGGGTGAGGATGACGGGGTTATGCCCCTCCGTCACGCCCGAAAGGGCCTGATACATCGTCCGGTTCACCATCAGGGGATACACGTTCCGGTACCATTCGCCCGGAACCTGGTCCTTACCCACGCGCCGGCCCGCGAGATCGTCATTCTCGGGCTCCGTCGCATCGAACCACCAGGCGTCGATGCCGTAGGGGACGGCCAGGCTGTCCACGAAGTTCCGGGCATAGAAGTCCGCCACGTCGGGATCGAAGAAGTCGATCCAGTCAGTCCCTTCGATGTAACTGCCGCGCTCTTCGAGCCGCTTCCCCAGGTTCGAGGCCTTGTCCACCTTGGACCAGACCGAAATCATGAAATGGGTGCCCATGTCGTGGAGGGAATCGGTCAATGCCTTCGGATCGGGGTAGTGTTCCCGGTCGAATTCCATGGAATTCCAGCCGGTGGACCCCCACCACTGCCAGTCCTGGACGATGACGTCCAATGGCAGGTTGCGGCGCTTGAACTCCGCCGCGTTTTCCAGGATCTCCGTCTGGGAGTGGTAGCGCTCGCGGCAGTGGATGTAGCCGAACATCCAGTCGGGCATCTGGGGAACAGGGCCCGTCAGGGTGCGGTACGCGCCGATGGCCTCGTCGGCCTTCCCGGCGAACACCGTGTAATCCAGCGCGGCCGCGACGGGGGAGTGGAAGGTGGTCGCGTCATCGACCTTCCGCCAATACAGGACGGGCGTGTCGCTCCGGACCCCTTCTACCAGGATGGAATGCGTTCCGGCGGTCAATTCCTCCACCGCCGATACGGTCGGCGGAAGCCAGGTGTTGGAGACATCCACGACTGCCGTCCCGTCGATGGCCAGGTAATGCCGCCGGGCCATCTTCTGACCCACGTCCAGCAGGAGGGCATACGTCCCGTCCTCGGGAATCTCGACGCTGCCGCAGAAGGTCCTGAACATCCGTCTTTCCCGGCGGTTGCCGGAAGTGCCGGTGGCATTGACCGTCTCCGAGCGGCCCTCTTCCTCGACCGGATCCAGGATCACGGAATGGTCGGCCGGATTGAAGTCGGTGAGGCCGTAATTGTTCCAGAGGAGACCGTAGCCCTTGTTGGACAGGATGAACGGCAGGGCGATCTGGGTGTTCACCTGCGTGAGCCGGCGGGTGACGCCCCGCACGTTCAGGAAGCCGTCCTGGAACTGGCCCGTGCCGAAAAGGAACTCGTCTTCCGGGGAAAGGAACCGCTGGGTAACTTCGAAGGTGGGCTCACCCTGGACCTGCGCCGGTGTCAGGCTCCGCCCGCCGGGGGCCTCCTGCAGCAGCAGGTTCCCGGCGGCATCGAAGAAGGCCAGCGTACCGTCGGTCCCGTAGCGTACGGACATGGATGCGGTGCTAACTTCCACGGTCCCGTCCTTCCGCGTAGTGGTGAACTTGGGGGCGGCGACGCGTTCCGTATAAACCAGTTCCGGGAGCGGCTGGAAGCCTTCCGGCTCCAGGCGTACCCGGATCGCATTGTCCGTCAAAGGTTCCAGGACGAGGGTTCCGTCAGCGGTGGGAATCCGGACGTCCTGACGTGAACATCCGGCCAGAAGGATGACGGGGAGCGCCATCCAGGCAATGAATCGTTTCATAGCGTTCTCTATTTGTTTCCCGGAACGGGCTTGATATATACGTCTCGCTGCGGGAACGGTATCTCGATGCCGTTCTCGTAGAATGCGTTGTAGATGGCCTCCTTCGCGCGGGCAGGGAAAGTATAGTGCGTCTCCACCGTCGTGTAAAGGGCGACGACGAGGTTTACGGAACTATCGCCGTAACTGTCGAACCGGACATCGACCGGGAAACTCGGGTCCACGATGTCCCGTCCGACCTTGTCCTTGGTCATCAGGGGTTTCAAGGCCTCCAGGATGACCTGGCGGGCCATCTCGATGTCCGTTCCGTAACGGACGGAGACAGGCATCTTGATGAACTCGTAGTTCCGTCCGGTATTCAGGTTGCGGAACTTCTTCGTGAACAGGTCCGTATTCGTGAAGGCGATGAGCGATCCGTCCTCGTCCTCCACCTGCGTCGTCTGGTAACTGACCCGCTTGACGATGCCGCGGACGCCGTCGCAGGAGATCTTGTCACCGATGCGGATGCGGCCGGCCATCAGTTGGATGCCATAGAAGAAATTGTTGATCAGGTCCTTCAGGGCGAAACCCACGCCGGCGGCGAGACCGGTCGTGATATACGTGAGGGCCTTCATCGGCAGATGCAGGATGGAGAAGGCGATGATCAGGTACATCAGCCAGCCCAGCAGGGAGAAGATGGTGTTGGGCAGGCTCAGGTTCACGTCGGACTCCTTGATCGGGACGGCGTCATCCCCCCTCTCGTCAATCATGTTGCGCAGTTTGAACACGCGGAACATGGCCTTCACCAGGTAGATCAGGTACCGGAAGAGGAAGAAGAGTGCCAGGACCAGCAGGATGTTGGACAGCGTGAAGGACTCGTAGCCTTCCCGGCGGAGGAGCGGGAGTTTCATCAGGTCCGCCCCGGTCAGGGAAAGTTGGTATGCCCGGGAAGTAAGCAGGACGCTCAGGGGGAAGGAGTAGATGGTGATGATCGGGACGACGACCATCCGCAGCAGGTCGTACAGCCAGGTGACCTCGATGAATGCGTCCTTGTCATTCAGCGGAAGTTTCGGGTTTTCCTGGTGGTAGCGGGCCTTCTGGCGGATTACCCGGTCGTCATAGTACCGCATCATCAGGTAATAGAGCGTGGTAATCGTGTGGAGGAGGGCCAGCAGGAAGGTCCAGAAAGTGATCAGGAGTACGCCGATCATGGAATAGCCGGCCATGGACAGGGCGCCGGTGACGGACATCACGATGACGGACACCCACATGTAGCGGAGGTCCGTCCGGCTTACGTCGGGCCGGCAGCGGATGTTCATGATACTCTGCCAGACGATGAACAGCAGCAGAGCGGCCGGGAAGAAAAGCGGAACCGCACTGGCGGGAAGGAAGATGGCCCGCATCAGGATGCAGGCGAACGCCAGCAGCAGGGTCGGGATGTAGATGCGGAGGGATGCCCGCGCCTGGTCGCCCCGGATGCGGATGAGCAGGGAGATGAGGATGGCGAGGGTGAGCCAGGCGAACTGGGTCAGGAGTTGGTAGGCCATCCGCCAGTAAGGGTTGCCCCGGTCCGCCTTGATGAGCAGCATCCCCAGGACGAAGAGGAAGGTACTCAGGATGGCCGTGATGATGGGCCTGAACTGGATCCATTTCTCACTCTTGATCCATCGATAGGCAATGGCTCCGATAAGGACGCCGAGCAGGATGGAAAGCAGCAGCATCACCAGGGCCAGCACGGCATAGGCGAGGACGTACCGGCCGCTGAATGTACGGGGAACGGTTCCATCCTCCGCCTGCTCCGCGGCGGTATCGCTGGAATACCTCATCCTGAGGTCGTTCCGCACGAGTTGGACGAAACCCTTCCATCCCGTGAGGATCTGGACGATGTTCACGTTGCCCCCGATGTAGCGGTTTTTCTGGGTGGCAGCGTAGTTGGCCTGGGCATAGTCGTAGGCCTGCCGGAGCCGGGCTTCGGTTTCCGCGCAGAGGATGCTGTCCTTCAGGGCGAGCGCGACGGATTCGCTGTACAGGGTTGTCAAGGCATTGGTATAATGCAGGCAACTGTCCAGAAGAGCGCCCTTCTCGGGGTCCTCCTCTTCCGGCGGGAAGGAAGGATTCGAGAGCGAATCGGGCACTGACAGGGAATCGGCAGACTGCCTGCTGAGCATGGCCAGGAGCGTTTCGTTGAGCAGTTCGTAGCGGCGCAGGCCGGAACGGGCGGCCACCCGGTACTGGTCGGACAGGAGAACCTGCTCGTGGAAGGAGCCGGAAATCCGCGAGACGGCCTCCAGGGCGAAAGCCATGTCGAAGGTGAATTCCGGACGCTGGGTGTAGAGCATGATGGTCACCTCGTCGGCGGACTTGAGCACCTCGGAGAACCGCTCCCGCTGCTCGCGGTTGTTCACCAGCAGGGTGTCGGATTCCAGGGCCGTGGCATAGGACTGCCTCAACTCCTGCAGCAGGCTGTTCAGCGTGGTCTGGAAATCCTTCTCGGGAACCACGGAGCGGGCTGGAAGCGCCACGAGCAGGGTGACGGCCAGCAGAAGGATGTTTCGGAAGAGGGTGCGGATGCGCATGGATTCAGTCTTTAGAAGTCAAAGCCGATGGAAGCGTAGATGGAGAATCCGCCAACGTCACAATACTGGGCGGCGACGCGCAGGGGACCGATGATCGACTGGCGGGAGTATTCTATGCCGGCAGCCCATAGTTGATGGCCCATGAACATGAATTTGAAATCGGAGTCCCGCATGAAGAGACCGCCTCGGGCCGTCACGTAATTCTTGCGCAGGAAGCGGTACCGCAGATCCAACTGCGGCACGAGGGTGAACCGGGATGTGGACCGGAATCCGTTCGGGAAGCCGAAGAACGGGATCTGATGCTCGACGAACCGGTTCGCCATGAATCCGCCCACGACCACGCCATGCCGGAAGTTCATCTGTTCCCAGTCCGTCGAGTTGTAGCCGAAGTAGAGGATGGGTTGGATCGTGAAGTTCTGGCCGATGGTGAAAGCGGCCTCGGCACTGCCCATGATGCTGTAATAGGGCTTGACGGGATCTCTCCGCTTGATGAAATCACCGGCATCCTGATCGGGACCGGGGCCTTCGTTCCCGGAATCCGGGTCCACTTGGTCATCGGCCCTGGTCGGGAAGCGGAAGCCCACGACTGCGTTCTCATCGTTTCCGCCGGTACCGTCATCGATGTCATTCTCGGGCTGATAATAATTGTCCGGAAAATCGAATCCTTTGGGAGGCTTCCGCCCGTAGAAGACATAGCGGGCGTCGGCGTAGAGTCGGATTCCACGGGTGGGAAAATACCCGTCGTCGAAGGTGTCGTGCTTGAAGGTCCCGAAGCCGGAGAGCCAGAAACTCCGCCAGTCCCAACCCAGGTTGAGATCCGCATAGCCCAGTTTGTGCTCGTAGGGATTCATCTCGGCCGTCACGCCGACCCGGAGGGAACCCCTCCGGAGCCGGGAGTCTTCCAGGTAACCGTCCACGGCGGTATGGAACATCTGTTCGTGGGTGTCACCCGTCCAACCGACCGTCGCGTTCGTCAGACCCATCCGGGCGACGATTCCGTAGGAGGGGAGACCGATCCGGGACTTGGTGCCCCAGTCCACGGTCAGCGACGGATTCGAGCCCAGTTTGAGGTCTGCGGTCAGGCGCATGCCGGTGAGGCGGCGGGTGCCCAGGCCGTAGTGCAGGGCGACGGCCACGGTCTCGTCGGTATCTGCCCTGATGCCCACCGCGAGGTCGTTCGTCTGGCCCTTCTGGCAGTCGAATACCAGGGTATAGGGTTCCTCGTGTCCTTCCAGGTGGTAGGTGACGGACTCGAACGCGTTGCTGCCATAGATGCTGTTCAACATCCGTTCGATGATGGCCCTGTTATACAGGCCGTCGGCCGGGTACTCCTTGGCATGGAGGACGTGGCGCTTTTCTTTCTCGTTGATACCCAGGAACTTGACCTCTTTGACCCGGACCTTTGCCTGGGCCAGGTTGATGGCGGGTGAATGGCTGGAAACCGGGGGGACCGGCTTGCCGGCCACGGCTACCGCGATGGACTCGAACAACTCTTTCTGCTGCAGGGCGTTCTGGTAGCCCTGGTCGATGATGTCGTCCACGCTTGCGTCATCGAAGGAGAGCATGTTGTATCCTTTCAGTTCATGATGGACGCCGAGGTCCAGCAATTTGCGGGCGGGGCCGTTCGCCGAGGAGGCCAGGAGCGTGATGGTCTGCATCAGGAAGTCCACCGGGGAGTTGAGTTCGTTCAGTTCGCGGTGGATGGACATGTCCGAACCGATGATGATGTCCGCCCCCATCGCCTTGGCGATGTCAACCGGATAGTTGTTCCGCATGCCGCCGTCCAGGAGCACCTCTCCGTTCTGGCGGACGGCCCGGAAGTAGAACGGGATGGCCATCGTGGAACGCAGGGCGTCCGTGATGTTGCCGGAGGTCCAGTACTTGGGCGTCATTGCAAAGAGGTCCGTGGCAACGCAGGCATAGGGGATCGGAAGGTCGGCGAAACTGATGCTGTCCTGATAACCGACGCTTACCGAACTGAGCATGTTCCGAACGTTCAGGCCATACAGGAAACCGTCCGGCATTCCGAAACCCATCCGGGCAATCGACTCGTTGAGCATGTCGGCCGAACTGTGCCCCGCTTCCTGCGCCATCTTGTCGGCGATCCGCTCGTTCTTCAGGCGGGCTTCCAGGTCCGCATCGTCATAATGGTGCGGGATGCGGATGACGTACTTGTCGCGGTATTTGCGGAGTTTATAGCCGATGTACTCGACCGGGACGTCATCGGACATCATGACGGGCCATTCGATGGCGCGGACGAGGGAGTCCAACTGGTCATGCCTGTATCCCAGGGCGTACAGGCCGCCCACGAGACCACCCATGCTGGTGCCCGTCACGACATCGACAGGGATGCCTAATTCTTCCATATACTTGATCACACCCAGGTGCGCGAGGCCGCGGGCGCCGCCGCCGGCAAGGACGAGACCCACCGTGGGACGGTACTGCCGGATGGAGTCCATGCGCGCGCGTACTTTTGCAAACGCGATGGAATCAGCGGCAGGATCGGCACTTTCGAGGATGGGCTTGGGGGTTCCCTGCGCCCAAGCGCTTCCGGCCAGCAGGCAGGCGAAGAACAGGGCGGCTATCAGTTTTTTCTTCATGTATGACTCTAGTGGCAGTTCAATCTACAAATATACAAAATTATTCCGAGGATATTTTTTTCACATTTTTTGTCAAAAAAATTTGCAGATATGATTTTTGTTTGTACCTTTGCGGTGTACTAATAAACTAATACACGCAAACGATATGATCGAAATCAACAATCTCGGATTCAGTTACGGCCCCAAAAAGGTGCTGCAGAACATCTCGATGAAGGTGTCCGAAGGTAACATCTACGGACTCCTCGGTGAGAACGGGGTGGGAAAGACCACCCTGCTGACCCTCCTCTGCGGTCTCAAGAAGCCCCAGGAAGGTACCATCCTCGTGGACGGCCGCAATCCTTTCGACCGCCAGCCCTCTCTCCTTTCCGACCAGTTCTATCTGCCGGACGAGGTCTCTCCCGTTCACGCCAAGGCCATCGACTTCGCGAAGGAGCACGGCGTGTTCTGGCCGAACTTCCAACTGGACAAGTTCCTGAACATCCTCACCGAACTGGAGGTCGAGTCCGGCCAGCGCATGGACGCCATGTCCGCCGGCCAACTCAAGAAGACCTGGATCGCCTTCGCGCTTGCATGCAACGCGAAATACTACTATCTGGACGAGCCCACGAACGGCCTGGACATCCCGTCCAAGGCGCAGTTCCGCAAGGCCGTGACCAAGTACACGGCCGAAGACTCCACCCTCATCATCTCCACGCACCAGGTCCGCGACCTGGAGAACATCATCGACCCGATCATCATCCTGGACAACCACGCCGTGCTGGTGAATGCCTCGATGGAGGAGATCGCCTCGAAACTGTACTTCGACTACGGTACCGAGATCCAGCCCGGCGCCCTGTACCTCGAGCAGACCCCCGGCGGCTGCATCCAGGTATATCCCAACACCACGGGCGAGGAAAGCAAGGTCAATGTGGAGGCCTTCTTCAACACGGTCCATGCCCACAAGGACCTCGTGAAACCCATGTTCAACTCCGAAATCTAACAAGGCCATGAACGAAATCTTCGACTTCAACCGCTTCTGGACCTATTTCAAATACGACCTCAAGCAGATGTGGCGCAACCACTCCAAGGCCGCCGTCATGATCGGCGGCGCCAGCGCCATCTTCTATGTCATCTGGGTGATGATGAGCCTGGTGTTCACGCAGCATTGGTCCTCCCCGGTGATCTTTGCGCGGATGGGCGTGTTCATGCTCGCCTTCGCGATCCTGGAACTCTACATGGTCCGCTCGTACGGATATCTGACGGAGAAGAAAGCCGGATCGAACTGGCTGATGATCCCTGCCTCCAAGGCGGAGAAATTCGTGTCGATGCTGCTGATGGTGTGCATCGTCATCCCGGTCCTGTTCTTCGTGGTGTACTTCGTCATCGACGGTTTCCTCTCCCTGGTGGATCCCACCTATGGGCAGGCCCTGTTCACCGGTTTCACGGATACTTACGGCAAACTGATCGATGGCCTCGCTGCCATCGGCGCTGAATCCCCGATCGTATTCACGCCCTCCAGCCTGGTGTTCCCGACCATCGTCAGCGTTTGCTGCAACTTCCTGTACTTCCTCCTCTGCGGCATCTGCTTCAAGAAGAACAAACTCGTGGGCGCGATCGCCATCCTGTTCGGCCTCTCCCTGGTGCTTTCCATCCTGACCGGCCTCATCGTCCCGCATTTCGCCGCCAATCTCAATTACGACCTGGACGAGATGCAGATCGCGGCCTGGATGACCCGCCTCATGAACGCTGCGGTCATCATCAGTTGCCTCCTGACCATCGGCCTCGGCTGGGGTGTCTGGCGCCGCATCAAAACCATTCAGCATTAATACACTATGAACTTCAATACCGAAAAACCCATCTATCTCCAGATCGTGGACGTGATCTCCGACCGCATCCTCTCGGGAGAACTCAAGGGGGGAGACCGCATCCCTTCCGTGAGAGAGTATGGTGCCGACATCGGAGTCAATCCGAACACGATGATGCGTTCCTACGAGAAACTCACCGCCGACGGCATCATCTACAACAAGCGCGGCATCGGGTACTTTGTCGCCGACGACGCCCGGGAGACCGTGCTGAACGACCAGCGCAAGGACTTCATCGAGAAGGAGGTCCCCGCCATCAGGCAGCGCATGCAACTTCTCGGACTCGATTCATCCATCTTCAACGACTAGATACGACCATGAGAAAGATCCTTTATATCGCAGCGACGGCGCTCCTCTGCGCCTCCTGCTTCCACGTGAACGTGAACTACAAGGGCGGCAAGAACGCCATCAAGGGCGAAGGCCCCGTCGTCAGCAAGTCTTTCGACGACCTCCAGGGTTTCGACGCCATACAGATCAACGGCCACGCCGATGTCGACTTCACCCAGTCTTCCGTCTATGAAGTGACGGTCCGTACCCAGGAGAACATCCTCGAGTGGCTCGACTACAAGGTGGAGGGTACCACCCTCGTCATCGAGGCGAAGGACAAACGGGAAATCCGCGCCGAGAAGTACGACCTCGTCATCCAGGCTCCTGCCCTGAAGAAACTGGTCGTGAACGGCGCCACCGATTTCAGTGTCGGCAACCTCCGCTCGGAAGGCGACCTGGATATCGAGATCAACGGAGCCGGAGACCTGGACTTCGACCGCATCCTGTGCAATTCCCTGACCCTCCAGGTCAACGGCGCGGCCGATGCGAACCTGACCTCCATCTCGGTCCTCAAGGACCTGAAGGTCGAGGTGAACGGTGCCGGGGACGTGAATGTGACTGGCAAAGCCCAGAACGCTTCCTTCTCGGTGAACGGCGCAGGCGACATCGACGCCACCGGCCTCAAGGTGGCCGGCGAGGTGAAGCAGCACAAGGCCGGTATCGCTTCCATCAAACTGTAAACTTCAGTTAAACATAATCGTTTTCCGGGCCGGGCCGTCGTGAGACATCCCGGCCCGTTTCTCCTGTCATTCGAGCGGAGCCGGGAAATCTCCACGCAAAAAAAGGCCGAACCCAGTGGGGCCGGCCTTAAACCATTGAAGAAAAGGGGCTTACTTCTCCTTCGGGACCATTGCCTTCCAGACGCAGGCGCTCAGGGCACCGCCCACGAGCGGGGCGCAGATGAACACCCACAGGTCCTTGAGGGCATCGCCGCCGGCGAAGAGGGCCGGGCCGATGGAACGGGCCGGGTTCACGGAAGTGCCGGTGAGGTTGATGCACATCAGGTGGATGAGGATCAGGGAGAGACCGATCGCGAGACCGGCCGGCTTGCCGGCGCCGAATTTGGCGTCGGTCGTGCCGAGGACCACGAGGACGAAGAGGAAGGTGGCGATCACCTCGACGAGGAACGCACCGCCGACACCGCCGGCATTGGCAACACCGTTGGAGCCGAGGCCGCCCGTCAGGTCGGGAGCCGCGACCACTTTCGTGAGCAGCAGGAGCACCGCACCGGCGAGGATACCGCCGATGACCTGTCCTACCCAGTAGCCGCAGGCGTCCTTCCAGGACATGCGGCCGGAAAGGGCGACACCGAGGGTGATGGCCGGATTGATGTGGCAGCCGCTGATTTCGCCGATGGTGTAAGCCATGGCGACCACGGCGAGACCGAAGGCGATGGCGGTTCCCACCACGCCCGCAGGTGTTCCGCAGCCGAGGAACATCGCCGTTCCGCAGCCCAGGAATGTGAGCACGAACGTGCCTACGCATTCAGCAATGTACTTCTTCATACTCAATCTGTTTTGGTTTATTGTCTCAAAGATATACATTTTTGCGAACAATGAAAAAAGATTTGCTATTTTTGCCTTCAGCGGAACAGGCCGCTGTGAATTGTGTATGGAGACTCTTGTGCGGCGCCTCGGGCGCATCCTTTCCCTGAAGAAATCAGATGAATCTCCCGTCCCGCCGCATCGGGCGTCGCGGATGGGCCGGCTGGAACAGACGCTGTCCGTGTGGGTGGAAGAAAAGGGCTGGCGGATCCCCGTGAGGACCGTCAGTGAAGCGGCGCAGCGGCTGGGCACGGACACCGGCACCCTGTATGCCTACTTCCAGGAACGCATGGGAATGGATTTCCGGACCTGGCGCACCCGGCTCCGGCTGGAGGATGCGAAGCGGATGCTCGCGGAGAACCCGCTGCTGTCCCCGGCCGAGGCCGCCCGCCTCTGCGGTTTCTCGAACCGGTCCAACTTCTCCCGGCAGTTCCTCGCCTACACGGGGAAGACGCCGGCGGAATGGCAAAAACACATCATTTCGGGTGAAGGCGGGGTCTGAGTCGAGAAATCTTGCTATCTTTGTAAGTTAAACGAGAATAGATATGTTTGAGAACCTGAGCGAGAGACTGGAACGGTCTTTCAAGATACTGAAGGGTGAAGGGAAGATCACCGAGATCAACGTGGCGGAAACCGTCAAGGACATCCGCAAGGCCCTGCTGGACGCCGACGTGAGTTACAAGGTGGCCAAGGACTTCTGCAACCGCGTGAAGGACAAGGCCATCGGTGCGAACGTCCTTACGGCGGTGAAGCCGCAGCAGATGATGATCAAGATCATGCACGACGAACTCGCCGAGTTCATGGGTTCGGAGGCGCAGGACATCAACGTGAAGGGGAATCCCGCCGTGGTGCTGGTGGCCGGCCTGAACGGTTCCGGTAAGACCACCTTCTCCGGCAAACTCGCCCTGCACATCAAGTCCAAGCGGGGGATGAAGGTCCTCCTCGCCGCGTGCGACACCTTCCGTCCCGCCGCCATCGAGCAGTTGAAGGTACTGGGCGAAAGCATCAACGTACCTGTCTATACCGAGGACGGTGAGAAGGATCCGATCCGGATCGCGAAGGCGGCCATCGCCAAGGCGAAGGCCGAAGGCTACAGCGTGGTGATCGTGGATACCGCCGGCCGCCTCGCCGTGGACCAGCAGTTGATGGACGAGATTTCGGCCCTGCACGAGGCCGTGAAGCCCACGGAGACCCTGTTCGTGGTGGATGCGATGACCGGCCAGGACGCCGTGGAGACCGCGAAGGCCTTCAACGACCGCCTCGACTTCGACGGCGTGGTCCTCACCAAGATGGACGGTGACACCCGCGGCGGTGCCGCCCTCTCCATCAAGGCTGTCGTCGGCAAGCCCATCAAGTTCGTCTCCTCCGGCGAGAAGATGGAGGCCCTGGATGTCTTCCACCCGGCCCGTATCGCCGACCGGATCCTGGGCATGGGAGATGTCGTCTCCCTCGTGGAGAAGGCGCAGGAGCAGTTCGACGAGAAGCAGGCGCGCGAACTCAAGAAAAAACTCGCCAGGGACCAGTTCACCCTCTGGGACTTCTACCAGCAGATCCAGCAGGTCAAGAAGATGGGTAACATCAAGGACCTCGCCGGGATGATCCCCGGCATGGGCAAGGCCCTCAAGGACGTGGACATCGACAATGACAAGGCCTTCAAGGCTACCGAAGCGATCATCCTGTCGATGACGCAGAAGGAGCGCGAGCACCCCGAGATCATCAACGGTTCCCGCCGGAAACGCATCGCCGACGGTTCCGGCACCTCCCTTCCGGAGGTGAACCGCCTGCTGAAGCAGTTCGAGGGCACCCGGAAGGTCATGAAGGGCGCGATGACGGGGAACCTGATGCAGCGGATGGGCGCCATGGGCGGCATGCGGAGACACTAATCACGACGCGATATGAAAAAATGGTTTTTACCGCTGATGGCCGCTGCGCTGCTCCTGTCGGGCTGCGGCATCCTGAATTCTGAAACGCGCGAGGAGCGTGCTGCGCGTGAGGCCCGAGAGGCCCGGATGGTCAACGACAACCTCAAGGCGGGCGATTTCCGGATCGACATCGACCGGATGTATCCGCTCCGGGGTGGTTCCAAGCATGTGTCGAACTACTCCCTTTCGCTCAAGGACGGCGTCCTGAATTCCCATCTCCCGTACATCGGCCAGGCCTGGCGCGTCCCTTACGGCGGCGGCCATGCCCTGAACTTCTCGGCCGAAATCGGCGGCTACGATGTCGTCCGGACCCGGAATGAGGGATATGAGGTCCGGATCTACGTCAAGACGGACGAGGACCAGCATGTGTACACCCTGACCGTCTTCGACAACGGACGCGCTTCCCTGGATGTCCAGTCCCAGAACCGGGAGCGCATCTCTTTCTCCGGAATCATGGATTTCTATCCGCCGGAGGAATAGAGGGGGCGGTGCTGTTCGCGGCGCCATTCCTTCATCCTGGATTCATACAGGTCCCATTCCCGGGTGGGAAGGGCCCATTCGATGAAGCGGTCGCAGAGATAGGCGGCCGCTTGTTTTGTGGGATGGACCATGTCCTCCGCCCACCAGCGGTAGTCGCGGAGTTCGTCCATCATGATTTCGTAGGCGGGAAAGTAGGGAAGACCTTCCGTAGCGAGCAGCAAAGTGCCCTTGGACAGTTGGTTGCCGTGCGCGCCATCGGCCAGGTGGCGGACCGGGCTGACGGTGAAGATGAACTGCTTGCCGGGGTGGCGCTGCACAAGTCCCTGCAGGATGGCGGCCGTCTGCGCGACGCCCAGCCGGTAGCGGCTGAATTCCGCGGCAGGCCGCTTGAGGCAGTTCGCGACGGTTTCGCCGGTCCCGTCGTGCCGGAACGCCCAGGCGGTTCCCAGGGTGACGATGACACGGTTGCAGTCTTTCCAGCAGGCCGATGCTTCCTCCAGCACCCGGTTGGCATTTTCCAGGAATGCCTCGGGCGTTTCGCGCGCGAAAGAGGTGTGGTGGGAGAAGGAGCAGAACATCCCTGCTCCAGCCCCCATCTCGACGACATCGTCCATCGTGAAAGGCACGCCGCTCCCGAGCCGCGCGACGGCATTCCTGATGGAAACGGGATTGTAGAGGACCCCGAAAGGATTGCACAGGACCTGGAACCCCGCCGCGGACAGCCGCCCGCCGATCTCGTCGGCAAAGCAACTGCCCAGCACGGCGATCCGGTCGCTGTAGGAAATGGACACCGGCGCCGGGTCCAACGTCACGGGAGTCTGGAGTTTCATGAAAGCAAAAATACATATTTTTTGCGTATCTTTGCGTGTTAAACCGATGATTATGACACTCCGGAATTACCTGCTTGCCGCCTGCGCGCTGCTCGCGCTTTCCTGCGGCCGTACCCTCAAGGACGGCGATTACACGCTGACACTCCTTTCCACCAACGATGTCCATGGCACATGGTTCGACTCCACCTATGTGGATGCGCGGACCCGCCCGGCGCTGACGGCGGTGAAATACTATGTGGACAGTGTCCGGACGGCTAACGGGGCGGAGAATGTCCTGCTCATCGATGCGGGCGACTGCCTGCAGGGCGACAATGCGCCGTATTACTTCAATTATGTCGATACGGAGACGCCGCACCTGTTCCCGCGGCTGATGGCGTACATGGGCTATGATGCGGTGGCCGTGGGCAACCACGACATCGAGACGGGACATGCGGTGTATGACCGCGTGGCGGCGGACCTCAAAAAGAACGGGGGCGATTTCCTGGCGGCGAATGCCATCCGCAACGACAACGGGAAGCCGTACTTCACGCCTTACAAGATCGTGAAGAGAGCCGGTCTGAAAGTGGCCATCCTGGGTTACACGAACGCGAACATGAAGGCCTGGCTCACGGAGGAACTCTGGAGCGGGATGCACTTCGTGCCCATCGTGGATGTCATCCAGGCCGACGTGGACCGGATCCATGCGAAGGAGCATCCGGACGTGCTGGTCGTGGTGATGCATTCGGGCACGGGCGCGGGCGACGGCAGCCAGTTGGAGTCCGAGGGACTGGACGTCTTCCAGATGGTGAAGGGCGTGGACTTCGTCCTCGCAAGTCACGACCATCGGCCGTATGTGGACGCCGATGAGGACAACGCTTTCCTCAATGCCGGCAGCCACAGCCGCAATGTCGCCGAGGGCAAACTGCACCTGACGGTCAAGGACCACAAGGTCGTGAACCGTACCTATTCGTCGAAAACCATCCCGGTCAGGGCCGAGAAGGCCGATGCCGCCATGCGGGCGCATTTCCAGAAAGACTACGAGGCCGTCAAGGCCTTCACCCTCCGGGAGGTGGGCATCCTGAACACGGACCTCTGGACCCGCGACGCCTACCGGGGGATGTGCGACTACCTGAACCTGATCCATACGCTCAGCCTGGGCTGCAAGCCGGCGGAAATCTCCTTCGCCGCGCCGCTCACCTTCAACGGCCACGTGAACGCCGGCATCGTCCGGTACAACGACCTGTTCACCATCTATCCGTTTGAGAACCAACTGTTTGTCGTGAAGATGACCGGCGGGGAGATCCGGAACTACCTGGAGCATTCCTACGACCAGTGGATCAATACCATCGCGAAGCCCGACGAGACGCTCCTCAAGATTGAATCCCGGGAAGACGCCCGCACCCAGCAGCAGCGCTGGTCCTTCGTGAACCGTTCCTACAACTTCGATTCCGCCGCCGGCATCAACTATACGGTGGACGTGACGAAGCCCTTCGGCGAGCGCGTCGCCATCGCTTCGATGGCCGACGGTTCCGCCTTCGACCTCCGGAAAGAATACAACGTCGCGATGACCTCCTACCGCGCTTCCGGCGGCGGCAACCTGATGAAGGAAACCGGCATCGACACGGACCGCATCGACGACCGCGTGACCGGCCGCTACCCGGAAATCCGGAATATCCTCTACGATTACCTGATGGAGAACGGGTCCATCGACCCGGAAGTCATTGGTAACCAGTCGGTCATCGGCCATTGGGAATTTGTCCCGGAGAAACTGGTGAAACCGGCGATGGACCGTGACATGGACCGGCTGTTCAAGCGATGACTTTCCGGCGCCTGCTCCTCCTGGCGGCGGTCCTCGGCCTCGCCCTTTCCTGTTCGAAATCCGTCGAACCGGGCCTGTACACCGTACAGGGCGGGTTCGTACGCGTCTATCTGGACTCGCTGGGCAATACGAAAGCCCTGATGTACCGGGATACGAGCGCGCTGTGGGCCGATACGGTCAGCATCGACCTCAAGGAGCAGAAACCGGTGCTGAAACTATACGAGGCGCCCGAATTCCACCGTTTCCCGGCGAACGAACTGTACCGGAATCCGATGTATCGGGTGCGGGAGACGAAGGATGTCATCTATGGCCGCGTGGTCCGGAACCTGGCCGAGGACGGGGAAAGGATGGACTTAACGATGGACCTGTATGTGCCCGAGGACGGGGGACAGGTCGCGCGTCCGCTGCTCGTGGCCTTCCATGAGGGCGCCTTCCTGGACGGAGACAAGCGCGACACGTCCCTGGTTGAATGGTGCCGTTATTTCGCCTCCCTGGGTTATGTGGCCGCTTCCGTCGATTACCGGCAGGGATACCGCCGGAACGTCCGGAGCACGGACGACGCCATCTTCAAGGCCCTCAAGGATGCCAATGCGGCCGTCCGCTTCCTCCTGAAACGGGATTCCCTCCTCATCCATTCCGAACGCATCTTTGCGGCCGGGGCCGATGCCGGGGCCGTCACGGCCCTCAACCTGGCCTACATGCGGGAGGAGAACATGCCGGAAATCATCCAGGAAGAGGAAGATACGACCATCGTCATCCGCCAGGCCCTGCTCCGGGGCTTCGATATCCGGGCCGCGGCGAACCTTTGGGGGGCCATCCCCGACACGGCGATCCTGCACAACGCCAAGATTCCCGTCATCTCCTTCCAGAGCCAGGAGGATCCGGTCGTCCCATACGGAGCGGGCCATCCTTTCGAGCAAGACGGCAAGGAACCGGAAGACGGCTTCGATGTTCTCCGTTCCATCTTCGAGTCCATCGTGTCCATCTTCATCCCCGAGGTCGAGCGACATCCCTTCCGGGAAGTGTACGGTGCAGGCGTCATTCACCGCATCCTGAAGGCATACGGCGTTCCGTCCGAACTGCATACATACAAAGGGGAGCGGCACAACCTCTTCCTGGGTGAAGACGGCCGGATCGACTATCCCACCTATGACGAAATCAAGGAGCAGACTGCCTCCTTCTTCGCTTCCAGGATGGTCGTCGCCCCCGTCTCCCTGCATCAGGACCCCGAGGACCCGCAACTGTTTGTCATCGACAATACCGAGGTCGAAACCTGCCTCTGGGATATCCAGGGCGGGGTCCTGCTGGGCAAAGGCGACGATGCCGCCCGCGTCCTCTTCTTCCCGGACGCCCCCGTCCACTCCGTCTCCGTGAGCGGCATGTATATCTCAGGGTTGACGTTCTTCGAGACGGTGGAACTATAAGGCCAAGTCGGGATATTTGAGTTTGGGCATGAGGGGTGTTTCCCAATCGGATTCTTCAAATGGTTTTATTATATTTGCAATTTGAATAACCACAACAAGTTACGATGAAGCCCCATCTCCTCATTGGGAACCACCCTTTGTTGGACAGTATCCGTGCAGCGGAAAGAATGCCGGGATGGCCGGAAAGGATCGATCCTTCCGTCCGGCATTGTATCGTGGCTTTTCAAAAAGACGGTGAGGACGGATTCGCGCAGGATTCTGAGGCGTTCATCCGGTTGAAGGCTCTGGCAGGAAACAGGGAAGACTCCGTGCTTCTGGAGATACTGGTCCATGATCCTGTCTCCATCTCTCTTTTCGAGAGCAGCGACCTCCCGGGTGTCGAGTGTATGCCCTTCACGCTGGAGAGCCAGTGGGCGAAGATTCTGTTCGGGCCGGGAGGGACTGTCCATCTGGATGGTGACGGAATCTCCTACGCGGACGACCGGAAGGTGCATCTCGTCTTGTTCGGGATGACACAAGCGGCGGAAGCCCTGGCCGTGGAGACGCTGAAGACCGCCCATTTCCCGAACTACCTCCGCGACCATTCCCTCCGCACCCGGATAACCTGGATCAGTCCGGCCGCACCGGCCTTCGGTGCACGGTTCACAAACAGGTATAAGTCGTTGATGGACGCATCCTATTACCGATTCGTCGACCTCGAGAAGGAGGAAATCCGGCTTCACAGCCCTGACCACGACGGCCGCCTGGAGGACTTTGTCGATGTGGAATGGGAGTTCGTCCGGGCGACTGGGCTGGAGGAGATGGTTCGCATGAAGTTGAAGCAGTGGACGGATACCGCCTCCGGATGGAGGACTGTGGTCGCCTTCGCTCTGCCCGAGGACGGCAGGAATATCGAATACTGTCAGTTCCTGCGGAACGACTTGGGTGATGCCCCGGTTCTGGTTCATGTCAGCAACGATGCCCTAGTCAACGCTGCAGGTCTTCAGGTGATTCCTTTCGGTATGCCCTGGGGCTGCATCCGGAACACCCTTCTGGAACGGAGGATCGGCATGGCTGTCAACGCGGTCTATACCCTGACCGCCCGGGACGGAAACATCCCTGTCGAACTGGACATGGAGGAGGCGGAACGGCTCTGGACTGCGCTGCCCGGACGTTTCCGGCGCGCCAGCCTGGACAACGGCAGGAGCCTGGGAAGCAAGATGCGCTCCATCGGCCTGCAGGAAGAGGACTGGAAGGTCCTGTACGGAATCGACGCGGAGAGTGCCGAGCGTCTCGCGGAGGTGGAACATAACCGCTGGTCCGTAGCGACGCTCCTCTCCGGGATGCGCCCGACGACGGCACAGGAGCAGGCCGCCGTGGAAAAGGACATCTCGCTGAAACGCACGCTCAAGGCCCAAGGCATCCATTATGACCTAAGGGCCTATTCAGACCTTAGGGTGGACGACATGGGCAATGACGCCCGCCTGTATGACAGGGCCATGACGGAATGCCTGCCCCTGATCGCTCACGCTGCCACCGTAGGGGAGGACGGGACGGATGCTTGAATACCTGTACAAGGGCCGCCGCATCTCCGGGGAGAGGGTCATCATCGGCCAAGGCGATGACGCGGAGATCCGCCTTCCCAACCGAGGCCCCTTCGAGGACGGCCGACTCGCTGTCATCCGTGAGGTTGGCGGTCATCCCTGCCTGATCCGGATTGATGCCGACGCCTCTATCCAGGTGGACGGTGAGCAGGTCAAGGGATTCCTTCCCCTCAAGGAGGGGGCCGTGGTCTCGATAGACGGAGAGGATATCCACTGCATCCGGGCGCAAGCCGGCACGGAGAACGCGCTCATGAAAAGGCGCATGGGGATGCTTACAGCGGTCATCAGTGCCGTCGCCGCCGTCTTCCTCGGCATGATCGTCTGGTCTTTCTTTGGGAAGGGAATCGTGGCGGGTGATGCGGACCGATTCGCCAGTTCCGTGTACCACATACAGACGGACTCCATCTACCTGCAGTCCCGTTCCGACGATGGTTATGAGACACTGGCCGTCCTCCAGACCGCCTACGTGGGGACCGGGTTCCTCACCGAGGACGGAAGGTTCGTAACGGCCAGACATGTCGCGGAGCCGTGGATGAACCCGGTCGACACGCTGCTCGTCGAATGGTCAACGCTGGTAGAGAACACGAACAGGAAGGTCCGTTCGGATTCGTTGCGTTTGGTCTCGCACCTCACCGCGATGAACACGGAGGGGGCAGTCCTTCGGTTCAGGACGGACACGGCCCGGCTGGATCGCTCGAGAGACCGCTTGTACAACGCGGGGACACGACAGGAGCCCCGCTGGAAGCGCTCCATCGTCGGCGTATTCCGCGACTTCGACTGCGAACTCGGCGACTGGACTTGGTTCAGGACCGGGTCGAAAGGGAAGGTCGTGACGGCCAGCCCGAGGCAGTTGGCGGGACTCAGGCGCGGACAACCGCTCCTGTTCATCGGCTGCAAGGCCGATATCCGGCAGGAGCGTCTTTCGCTGAATCCCACGCGCGGCGAACTCAAGCAACCTCCGCAGTGGCAGGACCGTGCACATGCGACCTGCCTGTATCACGACAGTTCCTTCGACAACGGCGACTCCGGCGGCCCCGTGCTCTCCCGGATCCACGGACGCATCTTGGCCGTCGGCATCATCTCCCGGAAAGACCCCCAGCGCGAGATCCTCTCCGGCTGGTCCGTACCCATAACCGAAATCTCCCATGGAAAGAATTGACACCGTCACTGCCGGGCAACTGGCCGGCCTCTGCCCTGAACGAGCGGTCTGGCGTTTCTTCGCCGACATGGTGAAGGGAGGGGCGCCCGCTCCGCTTGATCCCGACTGTGTCCGGATGGATCCGTCCGGCCATTTCCGTCAGGAAGGGAAGGGGAAGGATCCCCGTTTCCTCGCACCCTCTTCCAGTGACGGAGCCATCTGGTCGCTCGGTGCCATCGCATACTACCTCCTCATGGGGACGCCAGTCTTCGGGGGGCGCGGACACGACCTCCAGAAAGCCTCCACGGTCATCCCTTCCATCCCGCCACGCCGATGCTCCCGCGAACTGGACGGACTTATCCGCCGATGCTTGGAATACGACCTTGGGAAGCGGCCCTCGTTGGAGGAGATCGCCGAGGCTGCGTCCCGCGAACGGACCTTCAGAAAGGCCCGGAAGAGCATGTTCGGTCATACGGTCAGTGACCATTCATTCTGGAAGGAGGAAATGGTATGAAAATGAAGATATCCCCCCTGCTCATACTTCTGTTTCTGCTCCCGTTCCCTGCCAGGGCGGACGGAGAACTCGAAAAGTTGGTCCACGCCGTCCTGCGGCTCCGCACGCCGGGGACCGATGCGGCGGTGAAGGACGAGTTGTCCCGGGACGAGAAATGGACGCTGATGAGCGAAATCGGCCTGCATAACGAAGGGGAGTGCACCTTCGAGGATGACTACGAGGAGTTCGCACTGAATCACTTCGCCGTCGACATCGCCGAGCACCGTGTGGGAAAGAACCGCTCTGCCGGGCTGTTCTGCAACGGCCTGGATGAGAACTTCAAACACTCGTTCATCGAGAAGGTACTTCGGCCGGGTGCTGTCCTCACCTATCGGATCCCTGGGAGGAAGGGAGAGCAGGAAATCGTCCTGATTCCCCTGCATCCGGAAGCCAGACTGTCTGTCACGCTGACTGCCGGCAGCAGGCAGGTCCCCCCGGAAACAGACAAGGACGGTTGCCTTCGCTATCGGTTCCGGATTGGGGAGGGTGAGGTCATCGATCTGAACATATCGAACGGATCGGAACAGCCTGAAGCCGTCGCTATCCTGAATTACAACTCGCGACAATGAGCCTCATTGCATCCATCCTCCTTTCCCTGCTGATGCCGGGTATCCTGGACAGCCTCCGTGCCGTCGGGGATCGCTGCGAGGATGCGTACCTGGCCGGCCGACCTGAGTTGATGATTCCCGCGCTGAAGGAGCAGGAGCGGCTCATCGCACTGATGCCCGACTCCGACTACCGTGCCTATGCCATGGGCCACGTGGAGAAACTGTGGGGCAGTTACTGGTTCAGCCTGTCGGACGAGGACCCTTCCCGCCTGGAAGAGGCGCTCACCCATTACAGAAATGCGAAGGAACTGTACCCGACCGAGTTGGACGTCAGTCCGAGGGCGCTCCACACGCTGGGCATGGAGATGGCTCAACTTTATTACCGGAGGAGGCAGTATGCACAGGCGCTGGAGGAGTTGGCCCCACTGGTAAACAGTTCCTTCTCCAGAGAGATGACGCAGGAGGCGCTGGGGCCGTACGCGCTGTGCCTGGCACGCCTGGGGCGCTTCCCCGCTGCCCGCCGCGCCATCGGGCGTCTCGCCGCCGCCGACCCGGAGGTCATCCGGAAGAAAGCCAAGATCCTGTCCCTCGAGGCAGAGGCCGCCGGAGGGAAGAGCCAGGAGGCACTGGCGTTGTACAAGGATTACTTCCAGACCATCCGGTCCGACTGGACCCGTCAGTTCGGTTCCATGCAGGAGGCGGAACGGGAAGCCTTCTGGATGAGGGTCCGTCCTTTCGCCGTGGACTGCCTCCGGCTGGAGGACGCCGATCCCGGTTTCCTTTACGACGTGGTCCTTTTCACCCGCGACCTTATGTTCCGGTTCCGTTCGGAATCCGCTCCCGCCTTTCCGGATTGGCGTCAAGTCCGGGCCGCGCTGAAGAAGGGTGAAGTCGCTCTGGAATTCGTCCAGTATGAGATTGACGACCGGATTTGCCTGGGCGGACTGGTGCTCCGCAAGGACGCCCAACCCCGTTTCATCCCCCTGGGTCCCGTCGAAACGATGACAGGCCTCCGTCTTGACTCGGGCTTCACCCTCGAGGAGATGCTGGACTCCGGCGATCCCGACCTCGTCGATGAGGCATACGCCGACTCCCGTATTGGATCGCTTGTGTGGTCACTGGCCCTGCGGGATGCAATAGGAGACTGTACGGACCTCTACTTCGTGCCTGACGGTTTCCTGCACGTGTTTGCCGCTGAGTATTGCTGGCCGGGGACTGAGCGAATCGTCCTGCACCGCATCAGCGGCACGCGGTCCCTCCTGTCCCGCAAGGCGGGATGGAGCAACCGCAAGAACGCCCTGCTGGTAGGCGGCGTGGATTTCGATGCGGATCCCAATACGGAGCCTGCCGGTAACGACGGCACGGCTTACCGGATGCTCGCCGGAGGCAAGGGGTATTTCGAGCCCTTGGCGAATACCGTCAAGGAGGTAGAAACCATCTCGGGGCTCCTGCAAGGGAACTCCAGGATTCTGGAAGGGGAGGAGGCCAGCGAGACGGCTTTCCGGCAGGCCTGCGGTTTGTACTCCCTGATTCATATAGCCACACACGGTAATTTCTCCGCATCTGGCGGTTTCATCGGGGACGACCTCACCTCCTCGAGGCGGGATTTCGCGCTCTCGCGGAGCGTCTTGCTTCTGGCGGGAGGCAACCGTCACCTACATGACCCGTTCTTCGACCCCTCCGGGATGCCCGACGGCCTCCTGTCGGCGCGGGAGGTCAGCCTCCTGCGCACACACCCTGCGGACCTTGTCGTCCTTTCCGCCTGCCAAAGCGGGAAGGGTGTCGTGACAGCGGACGGCATCTCCGGTATGTTGGATGCGTGGAAGATGGCCGGAGCGGGAACGCTCGTCTCCAGCCTGTGGAACGTCGATGACGAGGCTACGGCGTATTTCATGCGGTGCTTCTATGAGGCCCTCTCCGGGGGAAAGCAGGTTAAGGCGGCGTTCGACGAGGCCCGGAGCCGGATGCTGGACCCCGTGGAGAAGACTGTCCTCCGTTTTGACCGGCGCCGGATGCGGAATGTGCAGGTGACCGTAAGGAAGGACTGGTCGGCACCCCGTTTCCGCAACGCCTTCATCCTGACTGACGATGTATAAATGCCCAACGATATGAAGTATTCAATCCTATCCATCCTTCTCCTGATCCCCGCACTGCTTCCTGCTCAGGACAGGCGCGTCTCAGCACGCCGCACCTACACAGTGGCCGTGCAGGAGCGTAGCAGCGAGGAGCAGAACCGGTTCTCCAACCAACTGCAGAAGGAGATGACCCGCAGCGGCAGTCGCGGCATCGCGGCGGACCTCTTCAATTCGTACCGGAAGTCCGCCAGCGACTTATTGACCGAAGCGGCCGGCCGGGCGGTCAACGTGGCAGTCAACTATGCCGTGGACAACGTCCGCAGCAAGCGGGGGAAGTGGGAAAAGGCGGTCAGCAATGAATGCCGCTTTACCAAGGATCTCAAGATGCTCTCCGAAATCCACCATTTCTACAAGGAGGTGTCGAACATCGGCCCCATGGACCCGACGGGAATGATCTTTGACGGATTCTCCTGCTCACAGGACATCAACGCAGGGTCCGAGTCCTTGAACGTGTTCAAAGTGGTCTGCAAGGTGCGGACCGATTCCCTGGGCATCCAGTCGATGGCTTCGGATTCCCGATTTCTCCTCTATGTTGACGAGGCAGAGTTCAATCCGTTCCTGTGCGATATCCCCAACGACTCGCTGGACAATGTCGACCTGCGTATCCCCTTCGATTTCCAGAAACGCAGGGATCTGAAGTTGAAGATCCGTGCGACCATCTCGTCCACGTGGATGAACCAGATTCTCCAGATCACCCGCGATCAGGTGCTCGGGACCTTCGATATCGAAATCAGTATCGACCCGAAGTACGTCCAGACAGACAGCACGGGGGCATCCGTCTTCCGTTACAAGTACGCGCCGGGGAACCCGGCGAACCGGCTCGTAAAGGTGAACGGCGACTGTTTCCTCGTCCCGCGTTCCTATGTAGCCAGCAAGGCCGACGGTGATATCTGGGGGATGGGCCAGTACAAGGTCGACCTGGTCGTCTCGGAGTCCTGCAGCATCAACCGCGACTACTATCTCATGCCCGGTTCGAAGACCGAATGGAACGAGGCCGCATGGAAGCCCGAATGGGAGATCATCCGTCAGCGTCCGAAGAAGGGCGGATTCTGGAAGGATATGCTGGATGCTGTGTCCCAGGGATGGAGCAACGGACAGTGGGTTGTCAAGACTACCTCCCCGGCGACCTCCTATCTGATCAAGAAAGGGGCGACTTTCATCAACGGCGGGACAGCGTCATCGGCTTCTCCGGCGGCATCGCAGGCCGCACCTTCCTTACAGTCAACTTCGAATAAACAGCATTCGGGTGGAGGCGGAAAACCAGGGGGAAGCGGATCTGGCAAAGGACCGGGAAACCATTCCTAGTGGAGCCGTTGCTTTATTTCCCGAAAAATCATATATTTGCGTTAGCGTGTTTCTGCCATTATGTCTAAATCGAAAGTATCCTGCTCATTTTGTGGAAAGACAAACACGAAATGGGTCCCCAAATACGTTTCCTCAGGCCTGTTCGGACTTGGTTCTACGCAGGTTGGTGAGAAGGAAGAAATCGACCCTTCCTCCTCCTTCTACCGTTGTGTGGAATGCGGTAGGATTTTCTGTGAAGAACATTATCACTCCTTGTGTTACAAGAAAGAAGTTGGATGGTGGAGAACAAAAGAGTGGCATGAATGTCCTAAATGCGGTTCCAAAAGAATCATAAAACTGTAGCAGTTATGAAAAAATTCTTCGTCTTCCTTTTCCGTGTCATTGTGACCGCCATCGTTGCGGGGCTGTTGTTCTTTGCCGCTACTCAACTGGACAATAATCCCATTCTGGTTCTGCTGGGCATTGCTGCGGTTATCGGCGGGCTGGTCTGGGCATTCAAACTTTAGCGTTTCTGCCATGTCTGTTCAGTGGTTGTCCATCAATGATGTCCGTCGGTTGGTCAAACAGAAGATGTACCGACTGGAGACCGGTGCCAAGCCCGGGGACCAACTCATTTACGATAGCCGCCGGGGTGAATATGTTGGCCATATTGAAGGCGGAGGAACCTATTTCGAACAGAATCCAAGGTATGAGCCCCCCCGTTATATTATCCAGGCTCTGGAGGAGTTCGATGGCGGAGGATGGAATAACGATGGGCATGGTTGGTAGGCGCTCCTCGTCATGAAAATGGGACTTTTAGACAATATTTACAAGAGGAACATCTCCTCAGACAAACTGCTCAGACAGATTTGGGGCGCGCTGATCCAATGGCGCTCCAGGGCTTTCTGGGCGTTCATCCTGCTGGCCGTACCGCTCTCGGTCGGGCTTTCAATGATACTGTCTCCGGGATTCTATACGCCTTGCTTTTTCCTGCTGGGCCTGAATCTGGCAGCCTGGCTGACCATCAAGGTCTGCCAGACCATGACCAATATCTTCAGCCTGAACAAGAACGACAACGGCATCACTGCCTGCCAGATCATCATCCTCGCCACCATTGGCTTCTGGGTCATAGGTTTCGTCCTGATCTTCGACATCCACAACAACGCCAGGATAGCGGCGGCAATCGGGATTATCGGTGTCGTGCTGGGATGGATCTTCCAGGAAAGGGTGAAGGGCGTAGTCGCCTTCCTGCATCTTCGGATGCATAATCTGCTCAACATCGGCGACTGGATCCAGGTCCCAAAACTCGGTGTGGACGGCTTGGTGAAGAAGGTGACGCTCACCACCGTGACCCTCTACAACTGGGACACGACGACGTCGACCATTCCGATCAGCGCGTTGCAGTCCGAGCATTTCGTGAACCTTCAGAACATGGCGGACGGAAAGACTTACGGCAGGAGGATGTGCAAGTCGTTCACCCTGGATACCGGGGCATTCCGGCCGGTTACGGACGAGGAGGCGGCCTTCCTCGAATCCGGCATCCACGGCATCAGCGACTATCTGCCCCTGTCCGAGGTCAAGCCTGGCGTGCTGAACGCCCATCTGTTCAGACTCTACCTGTATCACTGGCTCATGAACACCCCGTGCATTTCCCATCGTCCCGATTTGGTCGTGCGTTGGATGGACCAGCATGACAGCGGCCTTGAACTTCAGGTATACGCTTTCATCACGGAGTCCTCATTCGCGTCTTTCGAGTGGCAGCAGTCACAGATCGTCGAGCATATTCTCGCGTCGCTGGAGTGGTTCGGCCTGCGTCCCTACCAGAGCCCTTCGGCGCATGATGTCGCCGACTACAACATTCATATCATTGACATACCCGGAGTTGGCGGAAAGGAGGACCGATGATGAAGAAGAGAGCCGTGACAAGGGAATGCCCTTTTGAGTACCTGAGGCGTAAGGACACCCATGAACCTTTCCCGGAGGAAACGGTCAGGAACTGGTACATCGCGCGCGCATATGTGCTGGACAAACTGAAGGACATTTCGTTCAGCCCCGGATCCGGGAAGCATCTCCACGCCGTCGTGGAAGGGGACAGCCCAATCATGATGTCGGTTCTCCGTCAACTGGCCCTGTCTGCGCATTACGTGAACTTCGAGGAACACGATCTGTCGGGGAGGCTTGTCTGCAGGAACCGTTCCGTCCTGACGCTTGTAAGCCGGATGGATCCGCAACAGATCGTCGGAGAACTTGAGAAGGAGGAGTATCTCTCCAACCTCTTGAAATGCTGCAGGTATTCCCTGTTCGGCGAGATCAGGAATGCGGATTCCTATCTTGACATCGAATTGGAAATCGTCAGGGAACTTCCGGAGGACAGCGAGGTTGTCATGATGACGGAGGAAGAGGTTAAGTCTTTCCTGGAATCCCACCCCTCAGAAGCAGTTTTTTCGGTCGATACGCGCAAGGCCGTCTATGCAGGAAGGGCCTACAACCTCGGGACGGTCATCGACAATATCCCTTACGAGAGCATTTACAGCGCCGGGAGATACAACCGTGCCCTGGCGACGTTCCAATACAATGTGCTGAAGAATACCGAAGGTGCCAGGCTCGTCAGGGAGTCCGAATGGAAGGAGGACCTCACCTCCGTCAAGAACGGCCTTTCCAACCTATTCTGCGCCGATTGTTTCGAATCCCGTGAATGGGCGATCAGGCAGATGTATCCTGCCGGCAAGAGGAGGACAGAGGCTGAGGTGATGGCTGTCTGGGAGAAATACAACGACGCCTTGTCCCAGAGTGAGCATGGCCGCTGGATTGTTGAGAAACTCATCCTGGGGTACCGTCCCCTGAATGCGCAGGAACGTGCCGAGTATGCATCTCGGTTCGGAAAAAGCAGGGTGGTGTACAGCAAGTTCCTGAGGAACCGGTCTGCAGATCCGGCCCACATCGATCTCTGCTCTTACAGGACATTGCGCCGTGTGGATCCCGACAATATGAAATACGACAGTTTCCTGATGCTGGCCATCCCTCTGATCCTGGGTCGGATCAGGAAGGATGACGGGAACTAAAAGTTTGCTATGAAATCTGCATTTGTCACTGGATTCCCCGTCTCTGTCTTGGAGACAATATCATGATTCCTGTTTTGTATAATTGAAATCCGCGCGACGCATGGCCATTTTTAACAATATCAAAAAGAAGGACACGGAACTGACCCGTCAATGGGATTTATTGGCGCGTGAGATGATGGATGGCAATGTCATCCCGGTCATCGGCCCGGAATTCCTGGTCGATGATGAACGGGGTAGCAATCCCCATCAGATATTGATCGACGACCTTGCGGAAGCCTATGAACTGAAGAATCACCCCACCTCGTTCTCCGAACTCCTTTTCGACCGGGATTTTGACGCCAACGACCGGAAGAATATCTATGCGATGCTCGGCGATGCATTGAGCCAACCCCTGTTCAAACCGTCTCTCCTTTTGAAAAGGCTCTTGGTGACCAAGCAATTCCCCTTTGTCATCACCACATCGTTCATTCCCGTCGTGGAAGACACGATGCGGGAGATCTGGGGAGAGGACCGGCTCCGGGTCATGTGCTTCACCAATGATCCCTCCCACAACGACGATATCCGGACCAGGTCCGACATCACCAAGCCCACGGTCTATTACATGTTCGGAAAGGTTTGCCGGTCCGAGAAGAAATACGTGGTCACAGACTATGACATGCTGTCCTTTTGCCGGTCCTGGCTCAGTTCTGCAGACCGTCCCCAGAACCTGGCCGCCGAGTTGCAGACCAAGTATCTCCTGTTTTTGGGGAACAATTACAGCGACTGGCTCGCCAGGTTCATCTGCTTTTCCCTGAAATCGAAATTCGACACCCAGCCCCTGGGACTTGTCGTCGATACCATGGCCGAGGACAGTTTCCTTCAGTTCCTGCACCATATCGACACTTTCACACACGGCAATGCCGAAGAAGTTGTTTCCAGGATCGAAACGCTCATCGCTGAGAAAAGAGCAGAACAGGAGTTGTCGCGCTGGGACCGTCCACTCGCCAATGCCGATGTCTTCATCAGTTATTCCCGGGCCGATGCCGACATCGCCGCCAACCTCTATGAAACGCTTTCCCGACGGGGTATCCGTGTCTGGTACGACCGGAAGAGCCTCAGCCTGGGATCGGATTTCATGCATGAAATCGTGCGGGGCATCAAGGGCGCCAAACTTTTCATTCCCATCATCACCCGAAACATGGAACTCCAGCGCAACGAGTACCATCCCTATCGGACCGAATGGCAAACCGCCATTGAATTGGCATCCGGCTATGGCCGGCGATTTATCGTTCCCGTCTCCGAATACGGCTTCGATTTCTACGGAAGCAGCATTCCGCAGAGCATAAAAGACTGCAACGCATTCCTTTATCATCCGGATAATCCTGATTTTGAGCCGCTTGTGGATGAAATCCAACTTCTTCTGAATAGCCTGTGATTCTTTATTAGCCCTTATTGAAGATGAATAGAAACGAGAACCCCTGGAAAGGGCTTGATTCCTATCAGGAAACCGACAGGCTCTATGGACGCGACGATGAGGTGGATGAACTCATGAGCCGCATCGAATACAACGTCCAGACGGTATTGTATAGCCGCACCGGCATCGGTAAGTCTTCCATTCTGAAAGCAGGTATATATCCGAAGGCACGGAAGGCAGGAATGTTTCCCGTCAGTATCCGGCTTCAGCATACCACCGACCCTCAAGAGCCAATTCCCGCCTATTCGGTCCAGATCATCCGTTCCCTGGAAGAGGAATTGCATGCCCAGGGAGGGGTGGTGACGGAACTGGTCCCGCACCGGGGAGAGCATGAGGAGGAACTCTGGGAATACCTCCATCGCCACACCTTCAGTATCGGTGGCGAGAAAGTGATTCCGCTGCTGGTCCTGGACCAGTTCGAGGAGATTTTTACGCTGGAAAAGAGTGCCCTCCGGGTCTCGGCTTTCTTCGCCCAGATCGCAGACCTCCTCAACGGTATCGTTCCTGAATACCTCACCTCCGACTATCCGGCCGAAACCCCTTCGGAGGTAACTGTGTCCAAGGAGAATATCTTCATCAGCCTACGGGAAAAACACCGCCAGCAGGAGGTCCCCTATCTGAAGACCGATGAGTTCCGCATCATCTTCTCCCTGCGCGAAGACTACCTTTCCTATCTGGAGCGAAATACGACGCGCATCCCTTCCATGAAGTTGAACCGCTATTGTCTTCTGCCCATCAACGAAGAACAGGCCGCCACCATTATCATGGAGCCCCGCCCCGGATTGGTGTCACAAGACGTGGCTTATCTGATCATCAAGAAAGTAACGGGCGAAACGGATTTCCAGTTGGACGGGCATCCTTCCCTTTTCGTGGATTCCGCCATCCTTTCCCTTTACCTCAGCCGCCTGTATGATAAGATGCCGGCAGGCTCCGACTGCATTACGGCAGAACTGGTAGACCGCTTCGGCGACAACATCATCCAGGATTTCTACCTGGATGCCATCCGGGATGTGCGTACGGACATCGTGGAGTATCTGGAGGACAATCTCCTGACCGGTGAGGGCCGCCGGGAGAACGTATCCTTGTATAATGCCACGCATATAGGAGGAATGACGTCGGACGAATTGCGGCTGCTCTGCGACGAGCGCCGTCTCCTGCGACGTTTTTACTATGGCGGCAGCCAGCGTATCGAATTCGTCCACGATATCCTTTGTCCCGTGGTCAAAGACCGGCGTGATATCCGCAGCATCATGAAGGCCCAGGAGGAAGAGCGTCGGAAAATCCTGGAAAAAGCACAGGCGGACCGCCGCCGCTACCAGCGCTGGATCGCCATCGGATCTGCCCTGCTGCTGCTCATCCTGTTGGGATGGCTCCGGCATCAGTACCAGGATGTCTGGGTCTGCAACCGGTACTATGAGTCCTTTGTACAGGTCAACGGCTGGCCGGTAGGAGTTGGCAAGAACCTGGGGAAAAAGGCTGTAAGCCGATATGCCGTCGTCTTCAAGTTATCCAAGCACGGATTCCGCGCCAGTACCCCGTTCGATCAAGTGGAGGTGATGAGTCCGGACGATGAACTGTTGCACAACAACAGACGGATTCCGCTCGTCCGCCTGGACGAAACCAGCGATGTCCAGGCCAACGCTTTCGGGGCCATGATGAACAATACCAAGTATTACCGGTTCAGTTCGACCGAGACGATGGCAGATGCCCATGTGAGCAAATATGAAGCCTGTGACATTGACGGCAATACGCTGTACGTCGTGACTTATTTCAAGGCATCTTCCCAGGGTACGGGGAGCGGGTCCAGTTACCAGTGGGCTGTGTTCACCGATGGAAAAGGCACCCCCCTGAAATTGCGCGACAACGGCGCAGACCGGATGCAGATCTTCCTCAATGCCGCCGGACAGGAAGAGAAATACATGTTCTTCGATGAAAACGGAGCCCCCCGCCGCAACGATTTGGACTGCTTCGGATACCGGATGAGTTACAACGACCTGAATCAGGTCGATACCGTGTGGGCGCTGGACCCTTTCGGCAATGAGGAGTTCTTCGAAGTACGGGACTATACCAGCAACCAGGACAGTTACGCTTTCTATGACCTGCAGGGGGCGCCCATCAATCACAAAAGACTGCATTACCATCGACGCATAGAGACCAAGGATGCCAAGGGGCGTGTCATCGGGAAAGAGTATTTCGGACCCGACGGCCGGTATATCTCCGACCGGCAGCGCCCTGCCCGGAGTTCTTTTGTCTTTGACGATTGCAACCGCGTCATCCGTTCTGACTTTTTCAATGGAAACGGGGATCCCTACTCCGCGAATTCCCGGTATTATGCCCGCAGGGAATACCAGTATATCGGCCATAGCATGGATCTGCTGAGCGAAAACAGTTTTCGATGGAATCCGCAGAGCCGCCAAATGGAGAAAGTCTATAACTATTACGTCCTCCTGTTCGGCAGTGTCATGGAGTATTATTCGAACAATCTTGAGACCGGTGAGTATCACATGCGGCGTATCGAGCATAACGAAGATGCGGAACCCGTATCCATCTCCTATTACGGACAGGATGACAAACCGCAATTCGACAGTACCGACAATTTCCACAAGCACATTATCGAACGTAAGGCACTCCGGGACGGGCGCAAGATTGTCGTGCACCGCTATTATGATGTGGATGGTTCCCTCTTCGCCGATGTCAACCACGGTTACTACGCCATAGACTCCTGTATTTACAATGCTAACGACCTGCTGCTGAGCCGCGTGTGCTATGACAAAGACACGTCCATCGTCAAATCCCAGGGATACGAGTACAACGACGGGGTCGAGGTAAGCCGATATGCCCGGGGCGTCCATGGCACGCCCATCCGATGCGCCAGATGGGAACGCGACGGGCTTTGTTACTACCGCCTCTCGATTGTCAAATCCGGGATGGACGCCCTCTCCTACGTAAAACCCATCAGCGAATATGGCGGTACGTCATGGGCTTATGACGGAGCCGATCCTTTCGGTATCATCGAGCGCCGGGGTGAGCAGATCCAGGTCAATGACATCGGAAGTACATGGCAAAGGGTTTCTATCACCACTGTCTTTGCTGACCATATCCCACGCGGATCGGACTGGGTCATGTACGTCCATCTCCTGAAAGCCGGTTCTTCGGCCGACTTGCTGGGACTTCGCGACGGAGATCTCCTGTTACAGGCGGGTAACTGGCATTATTCTGTCCATTCTCCGCTCGATGACGCGGCGATGACTGAATGGGCAAAGACCGGAAAGGAATCCGTGGAATTGAAAGTGGCCCGCTATGACATCGCGAGCCAGGAATGGCAACTGCTTACCTTCCGGACCCTACCTCAGAATCTGCCTTTCGGCGCGGAAATCTATCCGGTTTACTACACAGCCGATGAATACAAAGCCTTCCTAACCGCATTCGCCCGATGAAAGAGCAATTAAACATACAGGAACTAAAAAAGACAATGACGGAGTTCATCGAGCAGACGGATGACATCCAGGTCATCCTGCGCTGCCTTTCCGCCGCCGGGATCTCTGTCGAAGAGGATGGATCTGCCGACAAAATGACGGTATCCAACCAACTTCGTTCCGTGATAACGGATAAGGAAGAACTGATCCGCAAGTCCATCCATATCCTAGCCGGTTCCCGCGCCTCCAAGAAACATAAGGACCAAGATACTCCGGCCGATCACCCGGCCAGAATCGTCCCTAAGAAATGGAAAACCGCCGCCGCAGTTCTGGGGGGGCTGGCTGCGGTCGTTCTTGCCGGATGGCTGCTGTTCGCGCTTCTCCCGCTGATCAACAAGGGGAGGGGGAATACATTTGTCACCGTAGCCGAGAAATATGAAACTATCTCGGTGGGAGACTGCCGTTTCAATATGGTTCTGGTCAAAGGCGGAACCTTCACCATGGGTGCCACGGAAGATCAGGGAGAAGACACCGACAGTGATGAGGTCCCCACCCACCTGGTGACGCTGAGCGATTATTACATCGGTGAAACCGAAGTTACCCAGCAACTTTGGACCGCCGTCATGGGCGAAGGCCCCATTCCGTATGACGGTGACCAACACCCCATGAAGAATCTCAGTTATGACGACTGCATCCTTTTCATCCAGAAACTCAACGAAATGACCGGGCGCCGTTTCCATCTTCCCACCGAAGCCCAATGGGAGTTCGCGGCACGGGGTGGCAACCTCTCCGGACATTTCATGTTCGCGGGCAGCGACGACATCGATAAAGTGGGGTGGTATGCCGACAACAGTTGGAACGAGGGCAAAAAGTCGCCCAATTTCGGCAATCATCCGGTCGGAAGCAAGAAACCCAACGAGTTGGGAATCTATGACATGTCCGGCAACGTCTGGGAGTGGTGCCACGATTATTACAGCAAATACACGCCTGAGCACCAGAAAGACCCCAGCGGCCTGGACAACTCATCGGCCTCATTCCGGGTCAATCGGGGTGGTAGTTGGGACTACATCGCTACTAGCAGCCGTGTCAGCAACCGCCGCAACCGAACGCCGGACTTCCGCAACTTCAATCTAGGCATGCGGCTTGCCCTGGATGCACAGTAGTGGTCGGCTGACGGTGTTACCGTACTCCTCCGACTTTTTCTCCAGCATACTGAACTACCCAATGGCGGGGCGCAGATGCCCGTTTTTGCCCCGCGAATATTGGAAATGATGAATGGCGGGGCAAAAGCACGTGCTTTTGCCCCGCCATTGTCGAAATCAAGCCTCAAGGCCCTGTCTGAGCGGCCCTTACGCCTCCATCACCTTTTCCACATCCTCCTTCTCGCCTACGATCCACAGGATGTCGCCTTCTTCGAAGGGGACTTTCGGGTCGGGGGTGTGGAGGCCGCCGTCGGATTTTTCGATGCCGGCGACGAGGCAGTGGTAGTGGTTGCGGATGCCGGCGTCGATGATCGTGCGGCCCACGAAGGGGGAGGTCCCGGTCACGGGGACGCACTTGAGCACCATTTCGCCGCTGTGGTAACGGTCGTCTTCCAGGTCGATGGCGCTGGCCGAAAGTTGCTTGCCGAATTCTTCAAGGTCGGCGTCGGAGCCGATGACCTGCAGGCGGTCCTGCGGGAATACGCGGTCGCTCGCCTTGGGGATGTTGATCCGCAGGCCTCCGCGGAGGATGGACACGACGTGGATGCCGAAGCGCTTGCCGAAGTTCAGTTCCGACAGGGGTTTCCCGCCCCAGTCGATCTCCGCCGGGATGTCGAAGTCGGCGAAGTGCATGTCCTTGGACAGCAGGTGGGTGGCATATTCCGGCTTCTTCTCGCCCAGGTATTCGTCCCGGAGTTCGCGGGACCGGAAGTTGTCCAGGAAGGTCCGCTCCATGCGCTGGGCATTCCGTTTGATGAACCGGCTGGAAACCATCACGAACACGGCGGCGAGCGCCAGCAGCAGGATCAGGACGACGGAAATGTGGAACAGCCGGGCCAGGACATAGAAGACGAAGCCCAGGGCCAGCACGTAGCGGAGGACGACGGTCGCAATGAGAGGGGCGCGGTTCGCGCGGTTCTCCTCCCAGAGGGCCTGGAAGGTTTCCGAATGGCTGTGTTTGATGACTATCGTCCGCAGGAAGGGCGCCAGGACGGTCAGGGTGACGGCGGCCGATACGATGCTCGCCCACGGGGCCGGGATCCATTTCGCGACGAAAGGAACCAGCAGCCCGAAGGAAAGGCTGTTGATGGCGACGCACAGGATGCCGTAGATGAGGATAACCTTGAGTACGGAGCCGAGGTACTTCCGCCATTCGCTTTCCTTGCTCGTGGTGGGGGAGGCCGAGGATGCGGCGTAGTTGTCCAGGAAGGTCCGGATCCGTCCCGGGAGATGCCTGTACACGAATCCGTAGGCCGGTTCCGCCAGCCGGATCATATACGGCGTCAGGAAGATGGTGATGACTGACACGGCCACGACGATGGGGTACAGGAAACTGCCCGTCACGCCCAGGGACAGGCCCAGGGTGGCGATGATGAAGGCGAATTCACCGATCTGCGTGAGTGAGAAGCCGCATTGCATCGCGGTCTTGAGCGGTTGCCCGGACAGGAGGACACCCGTTGTCGCAAAGAAGAGTTGCCCCAGGATGACGGTCAGGGTGATGACCAGGATGGGCAGCCAGTACTGGCCGATCATCGCCGGGTCCACCATCATGCCCACGGAGACGAAGAAGATGGCCCCGAACAGGTCCTTCACCGGTTTGACCAGATGCTCGATGTGTTCCGCCTCGATGGTTTCCGCGAGGATGGAGCCCATGATGAAGGCGCCGAAGGCGGCGGAGAATCCGGTCTTGGCTGCGAGAACGACCATCCCGAAGCACAGGCCGAGGGCCACCACAAGAAGCGTCTCGTCGTTCATCAGTTTCTTCGCCCAGCGGAGCAGCAGCGGGATCAGATAGATGCCCACGACGATCCACAGGATGAGGAAGAACACCAGTTTGCCCACCGAATAGATGAGTTCCTTTCCTTCGAAGTTGTTGGAGACGGCGACCGTGGAAAGGACCACCATCAGCACGACGGCGAGAATGTCCTCCAGGATGAGGATGGACATCACCAGACCCGCGAACTGCTTCTTCGCGAGCCCCAGGTCCTCGAAGGCCTTGTAGATGATCGTGGTCGATGACATCGAGATCATGCCGCCCAGGAACAGGGCGTCCATCTTGCTCCAGCCGAAACTGGAGCCGACGGTGAACCCGAGGAAGATCATGCCGAAGATGATGGTGAGGGCCGCGATGACGGCCGGCCCGCCCACCTTCACGATCTTCTTGAAACTGAATTCAAGACCGAGGGCGAACAGCAGGAAGATGACGCCGATGTCAGACCAGGTGTGTACGCTCGCCGTGTCGATGACCGACGGGGTGAGGCTGAAATGCGGGCTGGCTATGAAGCCGGCCACGATGTACCCCAGTACAAGCGGCTGCTTGAGTTTCTTGAACACGAGGGTCATGACGCCGGCGCAGATGAGGATCAGCGCCAGGTCGGCAATCAGCGGTTCGATTTCGGACATAGATTCTTTCGCTTCGCTCAGAATGACAGGGGTTGCTCAGAATGACAGGCCGCTGTCCAGGAACTGGATGAAGCCGGGAATGGAGAGGTTGTAGCCACGGGGGCCGGCGAGGATCTCACCCTCGGGGGAGAGGATGAGGTAGTTGGGCTGGGCGTTCACTTCGAATCGCGTGCGCGCGATGTAGGAATTGACGCTGCCCAGGGTCTTGAGCGTCTTGCCGGCGGGCGTGGTGAACCACTCGCTCTCCGGAAGTTTCTGCTTGTCGTCGGTGTACAGGGCGACGATCTCGAAATTGTCGCGCAGGCGCTGCAGGACCTCCGGATCGCTCCAGACGCGGGCTTCCATCTCGCGGCAGTTCGTGCAGCCGTGGCCGGTGACATCGACAAAGACGGGTTTGCCGGAGGCCTTGGAGGCGGCGAGTCCCTCTTCCAGCGTGAAATAACCGGGGAGGTTATGGGCGATATGGAGCCCGTAGCGGTTCGGGTCAGCCGGGGTGGCGGATGCCGTTCCGGCCACCTGCCCCTCGGCATAGTTCGCAATGACGAAATCCTGGGTCGAGATGGGCGGGAGATAGCCCGAGAGGGCCTTCAGCGGGGCGCCGAACATACCCGGGACCATATACACGACGAAGGAGAACACGGCGATGGCCAGCGTGAGACGGGTGACGCCGATCTTTTCCACCGGCTCGTCGTGCGTGAACCGGATCTTCCCGAGGAGGTAGAAACCCAGCAGGGCGAAGACCACGATCCAGATGGCAAGATACACTTCCCGGTCCAGGAGGCCCCAGTGGTAGGTCTGGTCCGCGACGGACAGGAACTTGAAGCCGAAAGCGACTTCGATGAATCCCATCACGACCTTCACGGAGTTCAGCCAGGAACCGCTCTTCATCTTTTTGAGGAGTTGCGGGAACAGGGCGAAGACGGTGAAGGGGAGGGCGAAGGCCACCGAGAAGGCCAGCATCGTGACCATCGGCGTCCAGAACTCGCCCTGGGTGGACTTGATCAGGACGGATCCCACGATGGGACCGGTGCAGGAGAAGGACACCAGCACGAGGGTGAGGGCCATGAAGAACACGCCCGCCAGGCCTTTCTTGCCGGAATTGGCGTCACTCTTGTTCTGCCAGGAGGAAGGGAGCACGATCTCGAAGGCCCCGAAGAAGGAGGCCGCAAAGACCATGAACACGATGAAGAAGACCAGGTTCGGGAGCCAGTGCGTCGCCAGCCAGTTGAAGATGTCCGCCGTCACCGTCTCGCCGCCCAGCAGGCGCGTCAGGCCGATGATGATGCTGATCGGGACCGTGTACAGCAGGACGATGAACAGGCCGTACATGAAGGCCTTGAACCGGCCCTGGTGCGCATTCTCCGACCCCTTCAGGAAGAAGGAGACCGTCATCGGGATCATCGGGAACACGCAGGGGGTGAGGAGCATCGCAAATCCCCAGAGGATGGCTTCGATGATGAGGGCCCAGAGTCCTTTCCGGTCCTGGGAACCCCGCTCGGGATCGCCGATGGCGGTCTGGTGGGCCGCCGCATCGGAAGCGCCGAGCGTAACCGTGAATTCCAGTTCCTCCGGGAAACCGCACATGTCCTCCGTGCAGGCCTGCCAGGTGATGACGCCTTCCACTTCCGTTCCCGGTTCAGCGGTCACTTCCTGGGAGAAGACGGCCTCGCGGAAGAACACGAGGTCCTCCTTGTAAGGCTGGGGCTTCGTCACTTCCTCGAGCGGACCGGCGGTGACAGGGGTGCTGTATTCCACCTCCACGGGATTGCCGATGCCCGGATTGATGCCGTAGATGTGCTTCCCGTCTTCGATCTTGCCGGAGAAGGTGATTTTGAAAGTCTCGTCCGAGAGTTGCTCGGAGGCGATTTTCCACTTTACGGAGGCATCCTGGGCGAAGGCGGCGACGCTCACGAGGAGCGCCGCGACAACGGCCAGGAACTTGATGGCCGGACTCGCCGGGCCGCTGAATCTATTTCGCATAAGCCACGGAACGGGTTTCCCGGATGACGGTGATCTTCACCTGGCCCGGATAGGTCATTTCGTCCTGGATCTTCTTGGCGATTTCACCGGAGAGGACTTCGGCGTCGTGGTCGGAAACCTGGTCGGCGCCCACGATGACGCGGAGTTCGCGGCCGGCCTGGATGGCGTAGGACTTGGTCACGCCCGGATAGGCGGCGGCCAGGTCTTCCATGCCCTTGAGGCGCTTGATGTAGGACTCGATCACCTCGCGGCGGGCACCCGGACGGGCGCCGGAGATGGCGTCGCCCACCAGCACGAGCGGGGCGTAAAGGGAGGTCATTTCGGTTTCCTCATGGTGCGCGCCGATGGCGTTGCAGATCTCGGGCTTCTCCTTGTACTGCTCGGCGAGTTTCATGCCCAGGATGGCGTGCGGGAGATCCGGCTCCTCTTCGGAGACCTTGCCGATGTCGTGGAGGAGACCGGCGCGCTTGGCGATCTTCGGGTTCAGGCCCAGTTCGGAAGCCATGATGGCGCAGATGTTCGCCACTTCGCGGGAGTGCTGAAGCAGGTTCTGACCGTAGGAGGAACGGTATTTCATGCGGCCGATCAGGCGGACGAGTTCCATCGACAGCCCGTGGATGCCGAGGTCGATGCAGGTGCGCTTGCCGGTCTCGAGGATCTCGTCCTCGAGTTGCTTCTGGACCTTGGTGACGACTTCCTCGATGCGGGCCGGATGGATACGGCCGTCGATCACGAGTTGGTGCAGGGCCAGGCGCGCGACTTCGCGGCGGACCGGGTCGAAGGCGGACAGCATGATGGCGTCCGGGGTGTCGTCCACGACGATTTCCACGCCCGTGGCGGCCTCCAGGGCGCGGATGTTGCGGCCCTCGCGGCCGATGATGCGGCCCTTGATCTCGTCATTCTCGATGGGGAAGGTGGTGACGGCGTTCTCGATGGCCGTTTCCGTGGCGGTGCGCTGGATGGTGTTGATGACGATGCGCTTGGCTTCCTTGGCGGCGTTCAGGCGGGCTTCGTCGATGGTGTCGTTGATGTAGGCCTGGGCCTCGGTGCGGGCCTCGGCCTTCATGTTCTCCATGAGTTGGGCCTTCGCCTCCTGGGCGGTCATCCCGGCGATGGATTCGATCTGGCGGTTCGCCTGCTCGATGCGGTGCTCGTACTCCTCTTCCTTCCGCTTCAGGGCGTCCTGCTGTCCCTTGAGGGAGGACTTGACGTTCTCCACCTCCTTGTTCTTGCGGTCCAGTTCGCTCATCTTCTGGTTCAGGGTGTTCTCCTTCTGCTTGACGCGGGATTCGGCCTCGCGGATCTGGGCGTTCTTGCCGCTCACGTATTCTTCGTGCTCGGCCTTGAGGGAGAGGAACTTCTCCTTCGCCTGGAGGATCTTGTCGTTCTTGATCTTTTCCGCTTCGATCTCGGCCTTTTCCAGAATCTCCTCCCGCTTGCCGCGGAGGATGGACTTCCGGATGAGTATGTAGGCTGCCAGGGCCAGGACGGCGCCGGCGATGAATCCGATAACGAGTGATAGTACGTTCATAATATATTGTGTTATAATTAGTTTCAAAAAAGCAGGCCTCCTTTCGGAGACCTGCCTCTTGGTGGTAAAAAAACCGCCGCCATCCATGTCGGAAAATCTTATGGATAAGATTTGAGTTCCGACCAGTTGCTGATATCCCACGTCCCGCCTTGCGGCGGAATCCCCGTATCGGGTCACCTGGGCCCGTCATCCCTGGTCTGAGTAAACTCGGTACGTTGTATTACGTTGTTTTCAGAGGGGGATGCGCGGCGGCTATGTCATTTCCCTGTCTGGGCCAGATAGTTCGCCATGTCCTTGCCGAGCCGTTCCGCTTCCGCTTTCTGGACGGCCATCTCGCGCTGGATGTTGATCCGGCAGACGCCCTCGTTCAGCGCGACCACCGACAGGAGTTCCAGCATGCTCTTGCCCGGATTCCTCCGTGAAAACGTCTCCAGGCGCTGGTTGATGGCATCCGCGGCCAGGCGGATGACCTCTTCCTGCTCAGGGGTGGAGGCGGTCAGGTTGAAAGTCCGGTCGGCAATCTTGATGCTGATCTTCTGGTCCATACGCTAGTTTTCCAGATAGGAGATGCACTTGTCGATCTCCCGTATCAGTTGGTCCAACTTCTCTTTGGCGGCGCGGTGGTCGCCGCCGGCGGTAAAGGCTTCAGTCAATTTCAGGGTCTCTATCGTGGATTCGAGTTCCAAGATCTGTCTCCTGCAGGCTTCCCCGGTTTCCTTGCTCGCATGTAACTCTTCGCGGAGACGTGCGTTCTCCACTTTCTCAGCCTCATAGCGGGCAATCAGCTCTTCGATGTGTCTGCGGACTTCTTCAAGCATGGCCGGTTCCGGTGCCTAATTCGTGCAAATTTAATGAAATTAATCCATTAATGCACGACTTTTCCGGAAAAAGATTTCAAGGGACGCTTCAGAGTTCGGCAACCAGGCGTTTGAAAATCACCGTCATGCGGTCAGCGGCTGCGTTCGCGGCGGCCACGATGACCTCTCCGTCGGTGATGTAGTCCTCATCGTCGGTCGCATGGGCGACGTCGGTGATGACGGACATGCCGAAGACGGGGATGCTGCTGTGGCGGGCCACGATGACCTCGGGGACGGTGCTCATGCCCACGGCGTCACCGCCGATGAGCCGGAAGAAGCGGTACTCCGCCGGCGTCTCGTAGCAAGGGCCGGAGACGGCGACATAGACGCCCTTCTGCAGGGCGATCCCTTCCTCCTCGGCGATTTGCTCCGCCTTCTTGATGAGTCCGGGCTCGTAGGGACGGGTCATGTCCGGGAAGCGGGGGCCGAATTCGTCCAGGTTCGGGCCGATGAGCGGGTTCGGGATCAGGTTGATGTGGTCGCGGATGACCATCAGGTCGCCCACGTGGTAGCCGAGGTTGGTGCCGCCGGCGGCGTTGGAGACGAACAGGCACTTGATGCCGATGCGGATCATCACGCGGATGGGAAGGACCACCTGGTCCATCCGGTAGCCTTCATAGTAGTGGATGCGGCCCTGCATGGCGATGACGGTCTTCCCGCCGAGGGTGCCCACGATGAAGTTCCCCTTGTGGCCGATGGCCGTGGAAACGGGGAACCCCGGAATCTCGCTGTAGGGGATCACGAGGGGGTCTTTGATTTCGTCGGCCAGTTTTCCGAGGCCGCTTCCGAGGACGATGCCCACTTCGGGCTGCCGTCCTTCCAGCCGCCCGGCCAGGCAGTCCGATGCGGCGTGTATGGTTCTCAGGATGTCAGTCATACTGCTTGGATTAAAGTCTGTCGATCATGGCGCGGATCAGGCCGGTCATCCTGTCGGCCGCGGCGTTCGCGGCGACGACGACGTCGTGCCCGTCATTGACATAGTCTTCGGCGTAGTCGTCGTGCGCCTCGTTCGTGATGACCGAGATGCCGAAGACCGGGACACCGGCGTGGCGGGCGGCGATGACTTCGGGGACGGTGCTCATGCCCACTGCGTCACCGCCGATCAGGCGGAAGTACTTGTATTCGGCCGGCGTCTCGTAGGACGGGCCGGTGCCGCCCACGTACACGCCTTCCTTGAGGTCGATGCCCTGCTCGGCGGCGATGGTCTTCGCCAGCGCGATGAGGGACGGGTCGTAGGGGCGCGTCATGTCCGGGAACCGCGGTCCCAGATGGTCCATGTTCGGGCCGATGAGCGGGTTGGGGAGGAGGTTGATGTGGTCCTTGATGACCATCAGGTCGCCGACGTGGAGTTTGAAACTCACGCCGCCGGCCGCGTTGGATACGAAGAGTTTCTTGATGCCGACGGTCATCATCGCCCGGATCGGGAGGACGACCAGTTCCATGCCGTAGCCTTCATAGTAGTGGATACGGCCCTGCATGGCGATGACGGTCTTGCCGCCGAGGGTGCCCACGATGAAGTTCCCCTTGTGGCCGATGGCCGTGGACACGGGGAAACCGGGGATGTCCTTGTAGGGAATGACGAGCGGATGCTCGATCTGTTCGGCGAGCTTCCCGAGCCCGCTTCCCAGCACGATGCCGATCTCGGGCTGCCGGCCGGCGAGGACGCCGGTCATGTAGTCCCCGGCCGTCTGGATTCTTTCGATACGAGGGTCCATTGCGTTATTGGTTTTGAGTGTTACAGAATCTGGTGGAGTACGCTTCTCGCCCCGGCGAGGATCTCTTGCTCACCCTCTACCACGCGGTCCCGCATCACGAACCTTCCCTCGGCGATGACCGAGGAGATGGTGTCGCTGGAGGCGGCATAGACGAGGTTCGCCAGGAAGGATCCCGGGGATACGAAGTAGGAGTTGTCGATGTCGACGATGCTCAGGTCCGCAAACGCGCCTTCCCGGATTTCGCCGGTGTCCAGCCCGAGGGCGCGGGCGCCGTTCACGGTGGCGGCGGCCATCAGGTCGGGGAGCGGCATCGCGGACGGGTCGTTCTCCCAGGCCTTCTGGAACAGGGCTGTCGTCTTCATGGTCTCGAGCATGTCCAGGTTGTTGGAGGAGGAGGCCCCGTCGGTGCCCAGGCAGATGTTCGCGCCGGCCTTTTTGAGGTCGTCGTAACGGAACCGGTAGCCGGAGGCGAGTTTGGCGTTGGAGTTGATGTTGTGGACGCAGTTCACCCGGTGGCTGCCCAGGATTTCCACGTCGTGGTCGCTGAGCCAGATGGTGTGCGCCGCGACCACGTGCGGTCCCAGCACGCCCAGCGAATCGAGGTATTCGGTGGGGGAGAGGCCGCCATGGGCCTTCATGCAGTCGATGTTCTCCTTCTCGGTCTCGGAGATGTGGATGTGCAGTTTCATGCCGTGGTCCACGGCGAACTGGCTGGCCCAGAGGATCATTTCCTCGCTCACGGTGTACACCGCATGGACGGACATCGCCAGGTGGGAGGCTGCGTCCCATCCCTGCGAGCGCTCATACAGTTCGATGCATTTGCGCTTCTGCTTTTCGGCGGTCGCCTTGTCGAACCGGTCCAGGATGACGAAGGAGATGTAGGGACGGATGCCCATCTCCACCGCCGCCTGCCGCGCATACGGGGCGAACCAGTACATGTCGTTGAAGGTGGTGGTGCCGCTGCGGATCATCTCCAGGCAGGCCACCTTCGTGCCCCAGTAGATGAACTCCTCGTCCATCTTCGCCTCCATGGCCCAGATCTTCGTGAGCCACCGGTCCAGGGGGACGTCTTCGGTGATGCCGCGCAGGAGGACCATCGCGGCATGCGTGTGCATGTTGATGAAACCGGGGATGACGGCCTTGCCGGTGCAGTCCACGGTCTCATCGGCCCGGAGACCTTCCGTCTCGGGGAAGGGGAGGATGCGGCGGATCCGCCGGCCTTCGATGAAGAGGTTGACCGGAGCGCCGTCTAACTGGATGTTCTGCAGGAGGATCATCGCTCGGGGAGGGGCAAAAAAACCGGCAGCGGAGGCAGCCGGTCACGGGTCTAGAACTCGTCGAAGTTGACGTCGGTAAAGGACTTGCCGGGGCCTTCTTCAGCACCGCCTTCGCGCGGCCCCGCCTGAGCCAGGCGGGCGCGGATGAACGCGACGGCGTCCTCGAGCCCCTCGGAGAATTTCTCGAAATCCTCCTTGTAGAGGAAGATCTTATGCTTGTCGTAGGTGAAACTGCCGTCGTGCTCCTGGCGGCGCTTGCTTTCGGTGATGGTCAGATAGAAGTCATTGTTTCCCTTCGTGGCCTTGACATCGAAAAAATAAGTACGCTTTCCTGCACGGACCGGCTTCGAATAGACGTCTTCCGTGTTTCGCTCCTGGGCGCGGGCCCTTTCATAATCTTCACTGTACATGTCTGTGTCCTTCTAATCGATTTGTTTACAAATGTAGGGAAATTATTTAAAAATCGCTAACTTTGTACAAATTATTTGAAACCTATGCTGAATCGAAGAATTCTGCGGATCAAGGCCTTCAAAGTCCTGTATTCCTATGCCGAAAACCGGACCATGACCCTCAAGGAAGCCCTGGCCGACCTGGATACCTCCTGCGAGGCGACGCGGGATCTCTACCTCTATATGCTGTCCATCGTCGGCCCGCTCACGGCCGAGGCGGCGCGCCGTACGGAAGCGGCCAGCCACAAGTTCAACCCCACCGAGGAAGAACTCCATCCGAACCTCAAGTTCGTCCGCAACGCCCTCGCCCCGCTCCTGGCGGAAGACCCCGATTTCCAGAAACTGCTGGAACGCAAGAAACTCTCCTGGGACCAGGACGACGTCCTGGTGAACCAACTCTACGAGACCGTCCGGACGCGCCCTTATTATGCCGCTTACATGGCGGATCCCGAGATTTCCCTCGCGCAGGACATCCGTCTCTTCAAGAAGGTCTTCGAGAACGAGTTCGAGGACAACGACGACCTGTGGCAGATCCTGGAAGACCGTTCCATCTACTGGACGGACGACCTTCCCTACGCCCTCACCCATGTCATCCGCAGCCTCGACGAGATCGCCCGGACAGGACGGTGGGAACTCCCGCCCCTGTACCAGAGCGACATCCTCGCAGCGGCCGGCAAGCCCGTGGACAGCGACGGCGAGTTCGTCCGTCGCCTGCTCACCGCCTCCTTCGGCCGTTTCGGCGAATACTACGACAAGGTCGCCGGCTCCGTGCGGGGCTGGGACCGCGACCGGCTCTTCACCACGGACATCGTCCTGATCGCCATGGGCCTGGCCGAAGCCGAAACCTTCCCCGAAATCCCCGTGAAGGTCACCATCAACGAGTACGTGGAAATCTCCAAGTTCTATTCCACCCCGAAGAGCCGCTCCTTCGTCAACGGTCTCCTGGACCGCCTCATCAAGGAAAGCGCCGCCGAAGGCCGGGTGCGGAAAACCGGCAAGGGCCTCCTCTAGTCCAATCAAACAATCCCGAATATGAAGACTCTTTTTCTGATCCTCCAGGCCCAGGCACAGGGCCAGCCCCAGGGCAGTTCCGCCTCCATGTGGATCCTCCTCCTGCTGATGTTCGTCGTGATGTATTTCTTCATGATCCGTCCGCAGCGCAAGCAGCAGAAGGAACTCGAAGCCTTCCAGAACTCGCTCCAGAAGGGCGACAAGGTCATCATCGGCAACAGCGGCATCTTCGGCGAGATCGTCGAGGTGAACGAGCGCACCGCCCTTGTCCGCGTGGACGGCGACACCAAACTCCGCGTGATCAAGAGTTCCCTGGTGAAGGATACCACCGGAACCCAGCAGTAGCCTTCTTCCTTCCGTGAAACGGAAACACCCGATCCCGCTCCGGGGCAGGGAATGGCTCCTTTTCGCCACGTCCCTGCTGCTGGCGCTGCTCATCTGGTTCCTCAGCAACCTGTCCCGTTCCTACTCGGGCGTGCTGGGGGTCCCCGTCGTCGCGGAATGCAACCTCCAGGGATACAGCAACGTATCCGACAATTCGTCGATGCTCTCCGCCCGCTGCCGCGCGGATGGCTACCGGCTCCTCCGGGAAGGGACCCGGCGGTCCCGCCGTCCGGTCCGCGTCTCCTTCGACCGGGCCGACCTGCGGCACGGGACCGGCGACCGGTTCTTCGTCACGGGGAATGTGATGAACAACTACCTGCGGCAGATCTTCGGCGACAAGGTGGACGTGGAGGACATCATCACCGACACGCTTTTCTTCACCTTCTCTCCGGAGAACAACAAGCGTGTCCCCGTGCGTTTCGCCGGTGATTTCACCTATCGGACCCAGTATATGGCATCCGGCCCGCTCAAGATCGTGCCGGACTCCGTGACCGTCTATGGCGAAAAGGCACGGCTGGACCTGGTGGACCATGTCTCCACGAATCCGGTCTTCTTCGACGATGTCCACGAAACGCAGCACGGTGTCCTCCGGCTGCGCCGCATCAAGGGAATCCGCCTTTCCGACGAGCAAGTCTCCTACGAACTCCCGGTTTCCCGTTACGTGGAGATGCGCTCCGAACTGCCGGTCCACGTCCGGAATCTCCCGGGCGGCCGCCATCTGGACGTTTTCCCGTCCCGGGCGACCGTCATCGTGCTCTGCACCTTCCCGGTAGGCCGCAATCCGTTCGAGGCCTTCGACCTGTTCATCGATTACGACGACTTCGCGTCGTCCCTGTCCGGACGTTGCGTGGCGCGCGTGCAGGAACTGCCCCGTGGCGTACTCGACTATCGGGTGGAACCGGCCGTGTTCGACTGCATCGAGACCGACTGACCCCATGAAAACCGTCATCCTCACCGGGGGAATGGGAAGCGGCAAGTCCGCCGTGTGCGCCTTTCTCAAGGCGCGGGGTGTTCCCGTGTACGACTCCGATTCCCGGACCAAGTCCCTGTATGACCGGGATCCCTCCCTCGTCCAGCGTCTGGAAGCGGCCCTCGGCACCGGTCTCCGCACGGCGGACGGCCGGCTGGACCGGGCGACCCTGGCGTCCCTCATCTTCCGGGACCCGGCGCGGAAAGCCGCCGTCGAGGCGCTCGTCCATCCCGCCGTCCTGGCTGATTTCCGCCGCTGGAAGCGCTGGCACCGGCCCAGGGGATGGACCTACGGCCCCGTTCCCTTCGTCGTGCTGGAATCGGCCATCATCCTCTCCTGCCCGGTCTTCGACGGGGTAGGTGACCGGACGGTCCTGGTCGATGCGTCCGAGGAAGTCCGCCTGGCCCGGGCGGTCGCCCGGGACGGTTCGGACCCCGAAGCCGCCCTGCGCCGGATCCGGCAGCAGCATTTCGACCTTTCCCGCGTGGACGCCGTCCTCCGGAACGACGGATCCCTCGGAGACCTCGCCGCCGAGACCGACCGCATTTTTCTGAATTTATTCGTATCTTTGTAAACTATAAACAGTTTATGACCATGAAAACCGACCTTGCCAAAATCCTTTCCGTCCGCGGACAGCGCGGACTGTTCTCCTATATCGCCCAGTCGCGCAGCGGCGCCATCGCCGAATCCCTCCGGGACCACAAGCGCACCAATTTCGCGGCGAACAGCGGTATCACCACCCTGGCGGACATCTCCATCTTCACCCTGGAAGGGGAAGTGAAACTGAAGGAAGTCTTCCTGAAGATCCAGGAAGTCCTCGGCGACGCCGACGCCCCCACCTCCAAGGCTTCCCCGGACGAGATCAAGGCCCTCTTCGAGAAGGCCCTTCCGGATTACGATGCGGACCGCTTCTACGTGTCCCACATGAAGAAGGTGGTGGACTGGTACAACGAACTCAAGAACTTCGCATCCCTCGACTTCACGGAAGAGGAGGAAGGGGAGCCCGAAGCCGAAGCCTGATGCCTTCCCTGCAGGTCATCACCCTGGGGTGCTCCAAGAACACCGTCGATACGGAACACCTCCTGTACCAGGTGCGGGACTCGTATGAGATCGTGCCGGAAGGGGAGGTATGTCCGGTGGACGTCCAACTCATCAACACCTGCGGTTTCATCGGCGACGCCAAGGAACAGTCCATCCAGACCATCCTGGCCTCCGTCCAGCGCAAGAAGGACGGGGAGATCGGGCGCCTGCTGGTGTTCGGCTGCCTTTCCCAGCGCTACAGCCGCGAGATGCCGGACCTCATTCCGGAGGTGGACGGCTGGTTCGGCGCGCGGGACCTGGATCCCGTGGTCCGTGCCCTCGGCTGCCGGCCCGATCCGGCATCCGCCCACCGGCGCATCCGTACGGACGGCATCCATCCTTACGCCTACCTCAAGATTTCGGAAGGCTGCGACCGGCGCTGCTCCTACTGCGCCATCCCGCACATCCGCGGGCCGCACCGTTCCGTACCGATGGAAACGCTTGTCAAGGAGGCGGAGGACCTGGCCGCCCAGGGCGTCCGGGAACTGGTGATCATCGCCCAGGATACGACCTATTACGGGCTGGACCTGTACAGGAAGCGTTCGCTGGCGGAACTGCTCCGCCGCCTTTCCGCCGTGGAAGGCATCGAGTGGCTCCGTATCCACTACTCCTATCCGGCCGATTTTCCGGAGGACGTGCTGGACGAGATGGCGAACAATCCGAAGGTCTGCCGCTACATGGACATCCCCCTGCAGCATATCGCGGAC